>JAEEGL014774329.1_pt1 | contig 17314 bp, 19 predicted proteins | sample 9134231 | NCBI WGS metagenome assembly JAEEGL01 (sample SAMN16246548, study PRJNA631951) | gut metagenome | biome: gut microbiome; feature: rumen; material: fiber-attached | host: Bos | place: Iran: Karaj | collected 2018-10
ACTAATACTAAAGATAAGAAGAGTAAGAAAGTACTTCGTACATTAACAGATAAAGATATTAATATTGATAATATTTTAGTATAGGAGGGTATATGGAAGAATTAAAGATTCCTAATCATGTAGCCATAATTGTAGATGGTAATGGTAGATGGGCAAAAGAGCGAGGATTACCTCGTATGAAAGGTCATGATGCTGGTTTTAAAACACTAAAGAAAATATGTAAATATGCATTATCTCGTGGTGTTAAAGTAATGAGTTTATATGTCTTTTCAACAGAGAATTTTAAAAGAGATAAAGAAGAAGTAAAACATCTAATGGATTTATTTGTTTTAATGTTTAAAAAAGAGAAAAACTTCTTTATTGAAAACGATATAAAAGTAGTCTTTTCAGGTGCTGATGATCCGCTACCAAAAAAAGTAATTAAGTTAAGAGATGAACTTACAGAATTAACTAAAAATAATAAGAATGGTATAGTTAATATATGTCTAAATTATGGTGGAAGAAGAGAGATTGTTGATGCAACTAAGAAAATAATAGATGCTGGGCTTAAACCTGAAGAAATAACAGAAGAAGTATATGAAAAATATTTATATCAAGATCTTCCTCCAGTTGATTTTATGATTAGAACAAGTGGAGAACTTCGACTTAGTAATTTCTTATTATGGCAAAATGCCTATGCTGAGTTTTATTTTCCTAAGATCTATTTCCCTGATTTTACAGAATCTGATTTTGATGATGCGATTCTTGTATATAATAAACGTGATAGAAGATTTGGTAATGCTAAAAAGTGATATATATCACTTTTTATTTTGTTCGAAAAAATGTTTAAAATTGACAAATTAAGCAAATTGTGATATAATTATAGCGATTTTTTAGGGGGTTAAGGTTATGGAAGATATTAGAGAAAATCTAGAAGAATTAGAGGAAAAGAAAATTATTATGCGTAATGGCGTAATGATTAAAAAGAATGGTGTTGTTACTGTTAAAAGTATTAGACCAGAAGCAGTTGAAATTGCATCAAATCGTTGTAAATGTGTTAAACATATTTGTGGTACTTGTGCAAATCTAGATCCAAAGAAATGTAAAAAAGTATTTGATCGTGAAGAACAAGATATTAGAGAATATGATTTTATTAAGAATGGTATTGAAGTATTTAATGATAAAGGAACAATTGTTAATTTTATCGTTAATTCATGTGATTGTTACAAACCAGAAATAACAAGAGAAAAACCAAAAACTAAAGAAGAATTACAAAGAATTAATAGATTAAAAGCAAGTATTAAAGTTGGTTATTATGATGCAGACTCATTAGAGGAAGCAAATCGAATTGAAAGAGAGAATATGGAAAGAAGATATTTTCATTTTCTTAATCAATCAGAAAGTACAAAAAAAGTTAGATAGATATAGGTGACTATATCTTTTCGTGTTTATAAGGGAGGAAGTGATTTTATGAATAATAAAGATAATAATTATTATGTTGATTCTGTTAAATTATATTTAAAAGAAATTGGTAAATATGAAGGATTAGATGCAGATCAAGAAGTAGAATTATTTAACAAAATCAAGAACTATAAAGATATGAAGTTATTAAAAATCAAATCAAAGACACGTGGTGTCAAATATAATATTTATTATTTGGATAAAATATTATTATTTAAATCACTTGTTAATAATGAATCGTATAAAGTAATTATTGATTCATTGATTGCATTATATAGTAGAATAGAGTCTTCTAATTTAGATAATGATGTTAAATACTTATTAAAGTATAAAAAGATTGCAGATAAATTAGGTCGAGCTCTTAATGATGAAGATTTAGAAAAATATTTTAAATTAGATTCTAATATTGAAATTAAATCATTATCAAATATTGAATTATTAAAAGAAGTAGAGAATTTTATAATATTTAAAGAAACTTACTATAAGATTATGGTTAATAATTTAAGATTAGTAGTTAGTTTTGCAAAAGAAAAAGCATCAAAATATGGAATGCCATTATTAGATTTAATAAATGATGGAAATTTTGCTTTAATGAGAGCAATTGATTTATTTGATATTGAAAGAGGTAATAAATTTTCTACTTATGCATCTGAATGTATAAAGAGTGCTCTTAAACGATCTTATTTATCGAATAAAGATAATATTCGAATACCAATTAATTTCAAAACATCACAAATTAAATTCTTTTATCAAGTAGATGAATTAGAACAAAAATATCAAAGAAAACTAAGTTATGAAGAAATTTCAAAAGAACTAAATATTTCTATTGAACAAATCAAAGATTTTTACGATAATAGTTTTAGTTATGTTTCACAGAACAAAGCAGTTGGTGAAGATGAAGATGCTGAAATAGTTGATTTTATACCTGATGAACAAAGTAATGATTTTGATGAAAATATATATTCAAGAGATTTAGTAGATCGAATTGAAGTATTATATAATTGTTTAAATGAAAGAGAAAAATTGATTGTCCAAATGATGTTTGGTATAGGAAAATATCATAATAATAAACTAACATTAGAAAAAGCGGGAAAAGAAATTGGTGTTACAAGAGAAAGTGTTCGTCAAGCCTTTGCTAGAGCTTTATTTAAAATGAAGAATTATGTAAAAAGAAATCCAGAAGCTAATGCTTTAAAAGAATATGTGAGATAGGAGATATTATGAACTATATAGAAGAACTTAATAGTAAAGATAATAATAATTATTTAAGATATTTAAAGAGAATGACAGATTCTATGAAAGTATCTACTAAAGGATTAATACCTTTCCTTACAAAAGATGATAAACGTATTCTTGATGTTGGTTGTGGTAGTGGATTTATGCTTGAAGCATTAGAGATGTCTAACCCTAAAGCAGAACTTACAGGAGTAGATCTTAATCTTGAAGCTATAAGACGTCTTGAACTATTAAATAAACCATGGAAGTTATATCATTCTGATTACTTAGATTTTAAAGGACATGATTATGATAGTGTAATCTTCTCATCAATCTTACATGAAATATCATCATATAATAGTGATTTAGATAAAAGATTTACTAGTGAACCAATAAGAGAATCTATTGTTAAAACTAATGAAATCTTAAGAGATGGTGGAAGTATTATTATTCGTGATGGATTAATGGTTCCAAATAGAGATTTAAATAATCAAGTATTATTATCATTTAATGATCCAAAAGAAGCTGAATGGTTATATCGTTTTCAAAAAGAATTTAGAGGTTTTGATAAAACAGATGTTAACTGTGATATTTTAAATAGTTATCAAAATGAATATTTAGTTAGTGAAGCTTTCTTAAAAGAATTTTTATATACATATACTTGGGGACCTGAAAGTTATCATCGTGAAATTAATGAAAGATTTGGTATCTTAGAACGTAATGAATGGATAAGATTACTAGAAGAAAATGGTTTTATGATTGATAATGTTATAGAATCAAGTGAAGAGTATGAAAAACATTTAAGAGATAAAGTAGCAATCACTAATATCTTTGGTGATAAATATATTTATCCTAGTATGACAATTTTAATAAAAGCTAATAAAGTTAAAGAATTAAAAAAGAGTATGAAATAATACTCTTTTTTTTTACATTAATTTACAAAGATAAATAATAATTAATATATTAATTATTATATATTTTTTGATATAATAGTAATAGAGAATAGAGAGGTATGTTATGAATAATCAACAACCAATGATGAATAATAGACCACCAATGTATTATCAACCACCTCAGCAACAAAATAGAAATCAAAAGAGTAGTGGTGGTAATCCGTTTATGGCTATCTTAATGTTAGCTTTAATAGGTGGCTTAATATATGTAGCTTTAAACTTCGAACAAGTTATGAGTTATATTGAAAACCGAGAGGAAGCTTCTGAAACAACAAATACAGATAATACTGAAAAGAAAGAAAATAATAAGAAAGATGATAACAAAAAGGATGATAACAAAAAAGATGATAAAAAGGAAGAACCTACACCGGTAACACCAACTCCAACTCCTGTTCCAACGCCTACTCCTGAACCAACTCCAGGTAACAAAGAAGGAGATAATAAGGAAGATGATCCAAGTAAAGTAGAACCGGTAGAACCAAAAGAAGATATTATTACAACAATCTTAAGTCTACTGCCTTTTGATCAAGTATTCGCTAATAATACAGAGAATATCGAAGATGGATATTCTGGACCTAATGATAAAGATACAACATTCTATATGACACCATATGTTGGAAATGTTAAGATTGATGCTTATTTAACATTCAATGTTGTACGTAGTAATGATGTTGCTAGTAAATATCTAAAATGGACTAGTAGTGATAAGAATATTGCTACTGTTGATGATAATGGCAAAGTAAAAGGATTAAAAGCTGGTGTTGTTACAATAACTGCAGAGATGGATAATGGTATGAAGACATCGTCTCAGTTACATGTTATTAATGCAGGTTTATCAATGAGTGCATCATCAACTCTTAAGTTAGATAGTAAACCAATATCAATATCAGTTGATGAAGAATATTCTGGTAAAGTTAAATTCGTAAGTTCTAATCCAAAGATTGCATCAGTAGATGATAAAGGTAAAGTAACACCACATAGAACAGGAACTGTTACTATTACTGGTACAGTAGATAATTTAAAAAATAGTGTTAATATCACAGTCACAGGTAATAGAATGCATTTCATTAATACACATGAAGTAGGAGATGCAATATTACTTGAATCTAATGGTAAATTTGCTCTTATTGATACAGGACCAACAAATTGGGATACATCTAGAAAATATTTCTTTGAATATCTTGATAGTTTAGATATTAAAGATGTTGGTTTAGAATTTGTTATTTTAACTAATCAACATTATGAACATAATGGTGGTATGATATCACTTCTTAATAAAGGATATCCAGTTAAAAAGATATATATGAAATCTTATAATGGTAAAGATGATCATACAGAACAAATAGCCGATCGTTATAATAAGATTGTTGAAACGGCAAGTGAATATAAAGTACAAGTAGTTTATGTAGATAAAGATAATAAATTTAAAGAAGAGATTAGTAAGAGTGGTACTATAGACTTAGAAGATATGCGTATATATTTCTTTAATACATTACAAAGAATGGCTAATGCAAATAGAGGTACTTTCGATTACTATAAATCAAATTATTATTCAGGTTCTAATGAAAGTGTTAATTCAATTGTTAACTTAGTTTATGTGAATGGTCATAATGTTTTATTAGGTAGTGACTTAAATGATTATGATATCTTTAATGGCATTATGAAGAATAAAGTTAAGATGGTATGGAATCGTAATGAAAAGATAGATGTTTATAAGATTAATAATCATGCAAGTTATGATTGTGCTGGTAATAAGAAATATACTGTTAATGCATCAAATTATGTAGTAACAAATGGTATTGATCAAGAATATACAAACGGTCGTGGAAATGGATATTATATTTCAAATGATAAAGTTGTATATAATAGTGATGAAAAGACATCATGCTTTAATGATTTAGGTGTAGATATGTGTGATGCATATTATACTAATAATTCTGATGGAGCAATAATTGTAGATTTAGGTAAAGATGTTAAAGTATCTGGAAAATTAGGTAAAGAAGTATCTAAACGTTGTCCAAAAGATACTAAATAGGAGGTTTATGAAAAGTAAAGTTTATTATTTACCAAAGGTAACAAGTGAAAACTTAGTTAAAGCCTATAAAGAATTAGGCTTTAACTTACCTGGTAAGGTTGCAATTAAAGTTCATTCTGGAGAAGAGGGTAATCAAAATTACTTACATCCAGAATTTTGGAAACCATTAATTGATTATATTGATGGAACTGTAGTAGAGTGTAATACAGCTTACGAAGGTGAACGTAATACATCAGAGAAACACTTAAAAACTATTGAAAAACATGGTTGGAATATTTTTAAGTTTGACTTAATGGATGAAGAAGAACCTGATATGGTACTTCCAGTAGAAAATGGTGTTCACCTACATGAAAATTATGTAGGTAAGAACATGGCTAATTATGATTCAATGATTGTTTTATCACATTTTAAAGGTCATCCCATGGGTGGATATGGTGGCGCATTAAAACAGTTATCAATCGGATGTGCATCAAGTCGAGGAAAAGCATGGATACATTCAGCAGGAAGAACAATAGATCAATATAATCTATGGAATGATTTACCAAGTCAAGATGCCTTTTTAGAAAGTATGGCTGAAGCAGCTAGTAGTGTTGTAAAACATTTTAATGGCAATATGGTATTTATAAATGTTATGGCTAATATGAGTGTTGATTGTGATTGTTGTGCAGTTGCAGAAGACCCTTGTATGGAAGATAAAGGGATACTAATATCACTTGATCCTGTTGCTATCGATCAAGCTTGTATTGATATTGTAACTAATTGTGATGATCCGGGTCGTGAACATTTCTTAGAAAGAGTTAACTCTAGACATGGTATTCATACTATTGAAAGAGCAAATGAACTTGGATTTGGTACAAGAGAATATGAATTAATTGAAATTAAAGGAGAATGAAAATGAATCAAGAATTAAACGGTTCAGTATTTAATGAACCACCTAAAAAGAAATCTAGTGCACCATTAATTATTTTATTATTTTTATTAATTATTGGTGGTGTTGGTGCATACTTATACTTTGGTACTGATATTTTTAAGAAAGAAGAACCAAAGAAAGAAGAAAACAAACAACAAGAAAAGCAAGAAGAGAAAAAAGAAGAGAAGAAGGAAGAAGTTACTAGTTCACTAAGTGGTGAATATGAAAAAGATGGTAAAGTAATTATTCTTTTTGAAAAGTCTAAAAGAGTTGTTATGTTAGAGTATGAAAATGGTGATATTGCTTTAGATGTAACTAGTGATGGACTTAAATATGGTTCTTTTGATGAAGAATGTATTATTAAAGTTAATGGTACTGAATTAACAGTAACTTCTAACAATATGGCTGGATTAGAAAGTGGTACATACAAAAAAACAAAAGAATATACAAAAGAGAAATATTATGAAGATCATTATGGTAATTCTGAATATTTAACTTCTAAATATACTGGTCAATTTACAAATGGTAAGAAATATGTAGATATGTATCAAACTGAAAAAGATGAAGTAAGAGTAAATATTGTATCTCAAAATAATAATTCATATATTGGATATGAACATGATTTTAAGATTCAAGCAGATGGAAGTTTAAAAGAAGATGATGGTTCAACTATTACTATTAATGGTGATAAAATAACTGTTAGTCTTACTAACAAAGAATATAGTAAAGATTTAGATGGTGAATACACTAAATCTAAAGAATTAACTATTGATTATATACTTGAAAATTATTAGACCACATAAGTGGTCTTTTTTCTTGTAAAAATAAAGCTTTTATGCTATAATATACGCGATAAAAAAGGGGTTATGAGGTGATAAATATGAGTAATGAAGAAATGATTAATATATATGATAATTTATTAAATAGATATAATCCAATTAATGAATTAAACCCTATTTCAGAACAATTATTCACACTTATTAGTTATCATTATGATTTTATATTAAAATCACCTAAATATGGATTAGAAGTACCTGATGAAGTTAAGATAAAATACCTTTCTAGATTATTGCCTTTATTAACGAGAATTAATGAATTAATTGATTCTAAATATTTTAGTTATGTTGTATTTTATATGTTAAATACAAGAGTTAGTGCTGAATATATACCAGAGTTTTTAATGCTTTCTTTTTTCCATAATGAATGTTTTGATTTTGATAATAAGAGTAAAAAAGAGATAAAAGTGATATTTGATAAATATTTATTTGTTATTGAACAATTATTTATCTTTAAAAATTATTTTACTATTGGCGATAATTCTTTTGATATAAATAATAAATTCTTTGAATTATATAATGAATCATTAGATTTTAGTTTTAGATATAAAAGAGCTGATTATAATGCTTTTTTACCTAGTATTCTTTTATTTGCATTAAAGAATAATTATAGTAAAGAAAAACTAGTAAATATGATTGAATATAGTTATAATCATTATGAAGAATTAAGTGATTTTATGGAGTTAAATGATGATTTTGAACATGATTTAGAATTATATTTAAAAACAATAGATATGATTGGTACTGGTAGTACTAATAAACAATTAATTAGGTAATATTATGAAGAGTTTTGAAGAAAAAATAATAATAAAAGAATTACATGATATTAAGAAATTATTAGCTTTTATAAAAGAAAATAAATATAAGTATTTTGCAACAAGTACAAAATATGAAAATGAATTTTTTAATAATTACTATGAACTGTTATATGATCGTAATAAATTATTATTTAATGATAAATATATTAAATTTTTTGATATAATAACTAAAGCCATTGATGATTTTCATGATTTATCAGCTTTTTATGAAATAAGATTATTAATGGAAACAAGAATTAAATATATAAACAATGAAACTACGTATGATTTTACTAGATCATTCTTTTTATGTGATATGTCTAAATACTTACAAGTTTATGCATATTACAATCATTTAAGAATAGATGAGTATGATAAACTATTATCTTATTTATTTAATAATTGTGATGAAATAATTGATTGGACAATTATGAATGGTGTATTAGAGAATATTTATGTAAATAAATATCTTTATAAAACGATTAAGAAAGATTATTATAGTATAATAACAACATATATAAATGAAAAAATAAGGAATAAACCCGTATTAAAATAGAGAGGTTTTTATGGATGAAAAGTTAGAGAAAAACTTAATAATTTATTATGAGTGCTTAACAAGAAGGTATCAAAATGATGATATAGAACCGTTATTAGAATTATTATATGATTTAATAGATAAATTTGATGATGACATTATGACTTATAATAGTATGATGAGTAATAATGATATTGTAAGAAGTAATAAAAGTGAATTTGTTGAAAAACTAATTGAGTTATTTACTAAATTAGTAAAAGATAATAGATTTAATGATTTAGATAAATATATGGAAATTATTAAAACTTGTGAGTTAACTTTTGCATCTATAGATTATTTATATTTAATGGCATATCCAAAAGATTATTATACACAGTCACCAAAAGAGTATTTTGATGCCTTTAGAAGATTTACTTTTAAATTTTTATATACACCAGTAAAATTAGATCAAAGGGTTTTAATAGGAAAGATATTAACGATATATAAGGATTATGTAAGAATATTTTCAACAACGAATTTAGAAGAACTTGATAAAAGAAGTTTCTTTCAAGCTTATGGGGCCTATATGTTAGCAGATTTTTATGCTAATGATTATCAAGATTTTACTATTTATGATGTCTTTGATTATTTATATGAAAACATTGATGAATTAAGAGAATTTGCAGTTTTAAATGATGATGGAACTATTGAATCAGATAAGTATATTATAGATAAAATAAAAAACAATAAGATTCAAGGCAAGAAATTAAAGTAATAAAAATAAATATATTATGTTATAATAACTTTGAAAGGAAAATAATATGGGATTTTTTAGTGATATAGTAAATAATGTATTTACAGATAATGTAAAAAATGAAGCTACAAAGGCAGCTGGTGAATTAGATAATGCATTTAAAAATATGGGAGATGAAATATCTAAAACTTTTAGTAATACTACAAATAGTAATGTAAATACAAACACAGTTAATAATAGTAATTACACTATTCCTGAAGAATATAAGGAATTTCCTGTATTTGAAGGAATTATTAATGATTTAAGTACAAAAAAAACTGATAAGTATGAAAGATGTACTATTAAGTACAATAACTTATCAGTAGATAGTGTTATGCAATATAGAAATAAAATTGTTGAAGCAGGATATAGTAAAGCAACTGATGTAAGATATGAAAAGAATAATACTTATATCATTGTTGACTTTGATGGATCTAATTTAGAGCTTGTTTATCATATCAAATTTTAATTTATAATATTCATGAACTAAAGGCTTGTAATTACAAGATTTCAATAGAGAATAAGGAACTACTTTGTAGTTCTTTTTATTATGTTTACCAGTAACCATATACCTAATTTCATCTTGATAATACTTATCAATTAATTTAAGTGATTTATCTGTATTAATGATAGGGAAGAAGTAATATTTCCAAGATAGTTCACTATTATCATTACCATAAAACTTTTTATTATATTTTCTATTCATAGCTTTAATAGTACCAATGGTATTAGCATCATTTTTAATCATCCAACGATGTAGACCTCTTGCTGTTCTTTTTATTTTACCTTTAATTTTATATATTGTATTACTTGATAAATCAATTTTTTTATTATTAAAACTAAAACCTAAAAATTCAAAAGTATCACCAGGATTATAGAAATATTCTTTTTCTTTATTAATCATTAATTTATAATTATTTAATCTATTATTTAATTCATTTTTATATTTAATTAATTCTTCTTTGGTGTTAGAGAAGATTATAATATCATCAGCATATCTAATGTAGAATACATGTTCATTCCAAAAATAATTATCAATATCACGTAAGTAGTAATTAGCAAGAAAAGATGATATAGGACTACCTGCTATAACACCCATATCTTCATTAATTATTTCATTATTATATATACATTTACTATTTAATAATTCATAAATTAAATTATATAAATCTGGTTCTATATCATTAATTAAATTATTAAGTAAGATATCTTTATTAATCGAATTAAAGTAATTCTTAATATCTACTTTATAACCATACATTTTATTTATATTTTTAGTATGAATTAAAGAATTGATAGCATTTTTAACACCAATAGTCTTTCTAAAAGAATACAGATTTTTACTAAATAAGTAATCATATTCATACAATAGATAAGCAATATATTTTAAGATTTGAACTTCATCATCTTTGTATGTATAAACAATTCTTTTTTTATTACCATGGTTTTTATTTATTAAATGTTTAATTGGATAAGAAAAGTGATAATTATTATTAATTATTCTATAAGTAATGTCGATATATTTTTTATTAATAACAAAGTCTTTAATAGATTCTTTTTCCTGTTTATTAATATAGTTTTTTTCTAACTTACTATTTAAATAATCAATCCATAAATTATCACTAACTAATTTATCTTTAAACATATTATCACCTTAAAGGAAGGAAATTAATTGATATTCGATATAATCGAAATAGACAAGACTATATATATTAAAGTCATCTACAAAACTATTTATATAATATACTGAGTCCAATTGTAGATACGGCATCCCGTGTTCCTTCCAACAAAATTATACCATATTTTACTTTTATAATATTTAGTATTATAATAATAAGCCATCAGGTGAGTTATGTTTGATTTAAAAAAATTAAAAGCTGTTTTAGAAGCAAAAATAAGTAAATGTGATAATGTTGTTATTATTCCTCATAATAATGCTGATTTTGATGCAATAGGTAGTGCCATCGGTATATCACTTATTGCCAAAGAATTAAATAAACCATATACAATAATTGTTAATGATCCACCTCACATTATTGAATCTGGGGTTAAAAAGATTATTGATGAATGTAAAGATAATTATGTCATTTTAAAGAAAGATAAATTCTTAAAAACACAAGATAATAATGCTAATACATTATTTATTTTAACTGATGTTAATAAGACCAATTTAATATGTGTTAATGATATTATGGGTGATGCTAATAATGTAATTGTTATTGATCATCATAATAGTGATAAGAATACAGTTAATTCAGATTACATTTTTATTGATTGTGAAAAGAGTAGTGCAAGTGAAATAATAACAGAATTATTACAAACTATGAAAATAACTATTCCTAGTGATGCAGCTAATTATTTATATGCAGGAATCTATCTTGATACAGCTAAATTAACTAAGAATTGTAAAGCAAATACTATGAATATGGCTGCTAAACTATTAGAAGCTGGAGCTGATATTAGCAACGTTAATGAATATTTCAAAGAAGATTATAAGAGTGATCGTAGAGTACAAAGTTTAATTAGTAATATTAAAATAACTAATTGTATGATAGCTTTAATTAGAGCAAGTGAAGATGAAGAATATACAAGAGAAGAGTTAGCAAAAGCTGCTGATTATGCCCTTAAATTTGGTGTTGATGCGGCCTTCTCGATTGGTAAAATCGAAGATAATGTTATATCAATATCAGGAAGAGCAACTGATAAAGTAAATGTTGGTATGATTATGGAAAAAGTTGCAACAAATGGTATGGGTGGAGGTAATCCATATTCAGGAGCAGCTAAAATAACAGATCAAACGATTGAAGATGCATATAACAAGTTAATTGAGACATTAAAACCTGTTTATTATATTAAGAAGTAGGAGACGTTATGAAAAAAGAAAAAATAAAATTAAAAGAAATGAATGAATATGTTAATCATGCCAAATTAGAAATAGGCGACATAGAAAAAGTATATGAAATAGTTGGAGATGGAGATAAAAAGAATGATATTGCTTTTATCTATCTTGCTATTAAAACAATTAAAGGGTTAAAGAATAAAGGATATGATACAAGTAAATTACCTAAAGATTTCTTAAACAAACTAAATACATTATCTTTTGATGATGCAGCTAATTTAGTTAATATAATGTTCTTTAAAGAAGATTTAGAAATGCATGATATTTATAAAGCTGTTAATACATTCTATAATTTCTTTAATGATGAAATGATTTATAATGATCCAAGATTAGATGCAATACATGGTTATATTACAAGTGATGAAGATATGAATAATAGATTATATCGTACTATCTTTATTATTGATATTAATATGTTAACTTTTAATGATGATTCTAAATTCTTTGAATATTTAGATAAAGCTGATTTAAGTATAATTTATAATCATTTTATGGATAACAAGATTAAATTTAATGAAAAATTTAATAAGAATCTTTTTAAAGCTCAATTATCTTATATGAAATATTATTTATCAGAAAAAGTAAAAACAAAGACTAAGTAATTAGTCTTTTTATGTTACAATAATATTGGTGATAATATGAAAAAAAGATTAATTATTTATTTTTGTTTGCTACTTAGTATTTTCATAATAACAGGTTGTGGTACTAAAAAAGAAATTAATAATAATGAAGAAAAGAAAGAAGAAAAAGAAAGAGTTGAAAAAGAAGAATCTGATACTGATAATAAAATAGAATTACCTGACGTATCTGGTATGAAGTTAGAAGCAGCAATTAGAAAAATACAACAAGCTGGTTTTATTAATTTTTTCTATGGAACTCGTGAAATAGAAAGTGATGTATATAGTGGATTAGTTGTTAAAACATCACCACCTGCAGGAAGTAAGTTTAGTCGTAAAAATAAACTTAATATTACTTTTTATATCTCAAAATAAAGAACTAGATAATTATCTAGTTTTTTTATTGTTTAACCATAACTAATTGTTATGACAAGTATGAAAAATATGTATTTTATTTATAATTGTATTTGCTATAAAATATTTTCTTGTTTGTTGGCCGACAAATAAAAAAATTAGAAGGTGGGTTTTATGGAAGAAAAAGAATTAGTTGAAAAAGAAAAAACAGAAGAAGAGATTGTTGACGATCTACAAAAAGAAATAAACAGTCTTGAAAAAGAGATTGATACAATAGAAAAAACAAATTTTAAGAAGGCAGTAATTAAAAACGTTAAATTAACAGGTAAATTTTTAAGAAAGTGGGTTCCTATTTTAGTAGTTGGTGTAACATTTTCACTTGCATATAATGGTTTAGTTGCAAAACCATTTCAAAGACAACCTATTAAGGCACCAGCTTATACTAGAACAACACAAGATAGTTTAGGAAATATTGATGTTTATAAACAATATACATCATTTAGTAGTACACAAAATTATGTTGATGTAACTTCTCCTTGGGAAAAAAATGATGATGGATACTCTCAAACTGTTAAAAGATATTATTTAAATGAAGAGAATACTAAAATGGTATTAGATGTATTAAACGGTAACCTAGTTGCTTCATTTGATTCAATATTTAGTGTTCCAAATGCAGTAGCTGTTAATACAAGTAATCATTTAACTGAAGAAGAATTAAATAATAAAGAAACTATTAAAGTCGTATTCTTTGATGAAGATAAAAATGATACTATCGTTCGTCAAACAGAATTAACTGAAGAAATTGGTATTACTTTAGTATATTTAATGGGTATTTTATTAGTTGAATGTTTAGCTCTTGCTGCACTTGAAAATGATCGTAATAAATGTGATAGTAAAATTAGAGAAATTAAAGAAAACTATCAACCTTTATATACTGAACCATTAAAGAAAGAATTAAAACTTAAAAGAGAAGAATGTAATAAATTAATTACAAAATAATATAAAAGACATTTATAATGTCTTTTTTTATTATCTATGATAGAATTAAATAGTATAGAGGATATATGAAAAATAGAATAAAGAAATGGGCTTTAAAAGACAAAAGAGTTTTTGCTGAAGGCTTATCAAGTACTAAATTATATATTATTTATATTTTTGGATCTATATTTGGTGTTTACTTTGAACAAATAAGAAACTTAATAAAACACTTAATAAATAATGGAGAATGGTTTTGGGAATATAGACGAGGACTTATATATGGCCCTTTTAATCCGTTATATGGTTTTGGTGCTATGCTTCTTGTATATTTATTACTTCGTAAACCATTATCTAATTTAAAAACATTTCTTTATGGTTCGCTAATTGGTGGAGTAGTAGAGTATTTAGTAAGTTTTTTACAAGAGACTTTTACGGGTACTACTTCATGGAATTACAGTGGTTTTATTGGTAATATTAATGGAAGAACAAATATACCATATATGTTAGTGTGGGGACTTCTTGCCTTTATTTTAGTTAAAGTAATCTATCCATTTATTAGTAAATGGGTTGAAAAGATACCATATAATGTAGGACGACTTTGTACAAATTGTATGCATGTCTTTATGGCGTTTAATTGTTTCTTATCATTTGGAGCCATAATACGCTGGGGTTTAAGAAGAAATGGATATAAAGCAGTGACATTTTTAGGAGATTTCTTTGATAAGTTTTATCCTGATTCTTTCTTAATAAAACATTACCCTAATATGAAGGTTAAATAGGTGCAGTATGTATTATTTATTAATAATTAGTTTAATATTTATATTAATAGGGTTAATATTACTTGTTATAGATGCATTCTTTTTAAATGATAAAGAAAGAGAATTAAGAGAAAGAAAATATAAAAATTATTGTATTTTAATACCAGCTAGAGATGAAAGTAGAGTAATTAATAATATTATTAATAGTATAAAAAAACAAAGTATAAAAGTTAATTTATTAGATGTTTATGTAATAGTTGAAAGTGATTCTGATCCTACAGTTAATATTTGTAAAAATAATAACATTAATTATTTTGTAAGAAAAAGACTTGAATTAAAAAGTAAAGGTTATGCTTTAATGGAATTAATAGAAGACCTATATAAAAAAAATAAACATTATGATTTGTATTTCATATTTGATGCTGATAATATTTTAGATTCTAATTATTTATCTAGTATGTTAGAAATGTATAATATGGGATATGATGTTGTAACTGGTTATAGAAAGAGTAGTAATATTAATACTAATGTTATTACATCATCAAGTGCTCTTACTTTCTCTTTAATTAATGATTTATTGAACGAAAATAAAGTAGCAAGAAATAGGTCTATTACTATCTCTGGAACAGGTTATTTTATATCTAGTGATATTATGGATAAATTTAAGAGTTTTCCATTTCATTTAATGACAGAAGATTATGAATTAAGTATGTATTTAGCAATGAATAATTATAATACTTTTTATAATAAAGAGGCGATTTTTTATGATGAACAACCTACTAAGATGAGTGTTAGTATAAAACAAAGAATAAGATGGTGTTATGGTTATTTATTAGTTAGATTTAAATATCGAAAAGAACTTAAGAAACATTTGTCTAGTAAGACAGCTTTTGGTGAATATATAGGTATTAAACCATATGTTATGTTAATCCTTGGAGCTTTTGTTTTTTATGTAAGATTAATAACAGGATTATTCTATGATTTTGATAAATATATAAAGATTATTATATTTACAAGTCTATTAATATATACTTTATTAGTTATATTTACTTACGTACTTTTATTAATAGATAAAAACTTAGGTATAAATAGAAAATTAAAAGTAAAAACATTATTATTTAATCCAATATACTTATTTAGTTTTTTATATTGTATGGTAAGAGCAATGTTTGGTAATGTATCTTGGGAAAAAATAGAACATACTGGTAATAAGATCAAAAATATGTTATTTTAATAATAGGAGAAGAATATGGATAAAAAGAAATTAGAGAAAAAATTAACAATAGGTTTTCAAATATTTGCCATAATTGGGTTAATTATAATAGGTTTTTATTTAGGTAAATCTTTTAAAGCAAGAAAAGAAAACAAAAATAAAGAAAAAGAACAACAACAAGAAACTATTAAAGATTTTGGTACTAAATTTGAATCATTTAGTATGGAAGATGCTAATGATAAGAAAACTATTAAATTTGATGGTAAAGATGTTGTTATTGAAAATAAAGATGGTGTTTTCTTAAATAATAAACAAATAGATTTTAATTATGTAATGGGTGGTTATATTCTTGATAAAACATTAATATTATATTCTGTTGGACAAATGGGTTATAGTATGGTTTTTGTAGATAGTAATTTATCTATTATTCCATTTGAAGAGAAAGATGCCGCATATACTGATTTAGCATTAGAAGATGGTAAGATTAATGCAATTGTTTATCGTTATAGTGATGCAATGTCTTGTAAGTATATTCAAGGGTTAAGTATATGTAATTGTGAAGAAATTGGAGAAGGAGAACCATTAACAAAATATAAAGATATTCTTGAACCAATGAAAGATGAAGTAGTAACAGGAAATGTATTATTATCATATGATGGTAAAAAGATTGATACAAAATATGAAAGAAAAGAAACTATTGGTGACTTATATGGTAGTGATTTAGCTGGAACTACTAAAACATATTGTGTAGAAAATCATAATAATTAATAAAATTTGAATATTTAATCGTTTTATGTTATAGTATCTATAAATCTTGTGATTGAGAGGAGTAAGTTATTACTACTTATAGAGAGGAAACTGTTGGTGAAATGTTTCTAGTAAGTGTAGCTGAAGGTAGCTCATGAAGAGTGTATTTAAGTAAATAGAATACAATGTTTATCGCATTAAGATAATTAAGGATATTAAATCTATCGAAGTAGGATGGTACCGTGTTAAATCACT
>JAEEGL010655737.1_pt1 | contig 17313 bp, 10 predicted proteins | sample 9134231 | NCBI WGS metagenome assembly JAEEGL01 (sample SAMN16246548, study PRJNA631951) | gut metagenome | biome: gut microbiome; feature: rumen; material: fiber-attached | host: Bos | place: Iran: Karaj | collected 2018-10
ATAATATTCCTGGTGAGACTTCGGACGATTACGATCCCAGTTCTGATCCAGGCAGATGAATACTCTCGCATTAGCGTTAGCACTCTTGATCGCATTGTAAGCTACACGGAATACCTGCGTATACTCTCTTACATAGGAATCCCAGTCGGAGTATGCTACATAGTTCCACTTACGTACGTTTACTTCGTTACCGATGATGATATCCTGTGCTGCATTGGTTGCTGCAAAGTTGTGCAGACGGTTTGCCAGGTCAACAACAGCGGTCATGTTGGAAGTATTTAACATGTACAGGAAAGGTCCCTCGGTAGGACGGTGACCGTCTGCCTTGGAAGCGTTAGGGCTGTTTAAAGCAGCGTTACTACCGTAGTTATTTACCTGATAGATCAGGGAAGGGAATCCAACACCTGCACCGGTGTCAATGTTGTAGTTATAGAACAGCTTGCCCTGAAGACCCTTTGCAGGTAATGCCTGACGAGCCTTGGTATTGGTAGCTACCAGTTCAGGGTTGGTGATGTACTGAGGCTCATTTACCAGAGTTACGCTGCCACCGCTTACAAAACCGAATACATACTTCATGTAAAGGCCGTTAGCAGGAAGAGCAAAGGTAACGGAAGGGCTGGTAGAAGCTGCCACCTGAGCGATAGGAGTAGCGCTTGCTGCTACTGCGTAATCTGCAGGCGGGATCGCATATACATTGTATACGCCGTTAGGAGAAGATACTGCCTTCTTAAGAGAAGCAGATAAGGAAACGGTGTTGGCATCTACCAGACGAGCGCCGGGGCCGGATACGGAAGCGGTGCTGCTGGAGGAAGGAGTTGCGCCTTCATAAGGAAGACGTCCCTCAGCCTTACCGTTGTTTAAGTAGTGCTGATACAGAGTGTTTGCGTCGGTGCCTAAAGCAGCAACTACATCAGGGTTCTGAGCTGCATAATACTCAGGATCAAAGGTTCCGCCGTCCGCCATGGTCTGCGGTGCAGCGTATGCAGTCAGTGACATGCCGGCAAAGCAGATCACTGAAGCCATTAAGATGGCTGTGATTTTTTTAAGCATATGTTTCATTCGAACATACCCCCTACATAGAATCTGATTTCGACTTGTTTCAAAATCGTGGTAAGTTTTATTCTAATATTTTTTTAGATATTTTCAACCCTTTTAGATAAATAATTTAGCGATTACAAAGAAATTGTATCGCACAATTCGTTTTTTTAAGCATCAGAAAGCGCCGCAGAAATGCCATCTGCGGCGCTTTTACGCTGATTTTTAGATTCAACCGGAAGTTGAACAATTTCATACAATTAAGCCGGGTAATCGATCACAGTTACCCTCTGTTATTCCCGGATCAGTTTTCTCCTGTAAGGAGCAGCATGATCTGGTTGGAACGCTGTACAAACTTGGTCATGGATTCGGCATCTAAGGGTGCCTGCTGGAGCTTCGCCAGATCGTAAAGCTGCTCACAGATCATCTCGGTATTCTCCCCTTCCTGATGCTCGATCACGTACTGTACCAACGGATGGTTGGCGTTCAGGATCAAGGTCTCGCCTTCATGACCGTACATGTTACCCATATCCGGCATGTTCATGGCATACATCTTCATCATGTCTGCCATACGACGGGCTTCTTCGGATAAGGTAAGGACAGAGGAAACCTTCTTATCTTTCAGTTTCTCCACCTTAACGGTGATGTTGTCCTTCTTAAGAGCCTTCTTCATGATCTCGACTACCTGAGTTGCCTGTTCTTCATACTCCTTCTGAGCCTTCTTGGAAGTTCTGGAAAGGAGGGAATCGCTTAAGTCCGCATCGATACGGCGGAACTTGATATGAGGATTCCTGGATTCCAGCTGGGAGATGAAGGGCTGATCGATGGCATGCTCTAAGATCATGGCATCCATCTTCTGCGCACGGAACATATTGATGTACTGGCTCTGCTGCTGTTTATCGGTGACGTAGTAGATCACCTTTTCAGCAGGCTCTTCTTTCTCTGCTTCAGCCTTTTCTCCGTTTTCGGAAGAAGATGCTGTTTCCTCTGCCTTGTCAGCAGCTGTCTCAGTGCTGTTTTCAGCGTTAGGATCCTTCTCTTCCCCTCCTGCTTCATCCGGATCGATCTTATTAACTTCCAGCGCTTCGGGCAGGGTCAGGTACTTGCCGTCCAGGTTCTTAAATAAGATGTAATCCGTCATCTTCTCACAGAACTTATCATCCTTTAAGCAACCGTATTTAATGAAGGGAGCGATATCGTCCCAGTACTTATCATACTCTTCCTTCTCCGTCTTACACATACCGGAGAGCTTATCCGCTACCTTCTTGGTAATGTAATCGGAGATCTTCTTAACGAAGCCGTCATTCTGCAAAGCGCTTCGGGATACGTTAAGCGGCAGATCCGGGCAGTCGATGACACCCTTAAGGAGCATCAGAAACTCCGGGATAACCTCCTTGATATTATCGGCAACGAAGACCTGATTGTTGTATAACTTAATGGTACCTTCCGCAGACTCGTACTCCATGTTGATCTTGGGGAAGTACAGGATACCCTTTAAGTTGAAGGGATAGTCCATGTTCAGATGGATCCAGAATAAAGGCTCCTTGTAGTCATGGAAGACCTTACGGTAGAAGTCCAGATAGTCTTCTCTCTTGCACTCATTGGGATGCTTTGCCCAAAGAGGGGTAGTCTCATTTAAAAGTTCGGGACGCTTACGGATCTTAAGCTTAATGCCTTCCTCCTTGGCATCCTCCCCTTCCTTCTTCTCGGGAATCACTTCCTCGATGACTTCATCGGTAGGAAGCTTCTCAGCAGCAGGGATGATCTCAGTTTCCTTGGTATCTTCCTTGGACAGATAGATCTCTGTAGGCATGAAGGAACAATACTTGGTCAAGACGCTTCTGGCTTCGTATTCGTTACAGTACTTGAGGCACTCTTCGTTTAAGAACAGGGTGATCTTCGTTCCGATCTGATCATAGTCCCCTTCGTCCATGGCATATTCGGTACCACCGTTGCACTCCCAGTGCACAGGCTTTGCATCCTTCTTATAGGAAAGGGTATCGATGTGTACTTCGTCTGCTACCATGAAAGCAGAATAGAAGCCCAGACCGAAGTGACCGATAATCTGATCCTGATCGGTCTTGTCCTTGTATTTTTCAATGAAATCCGTAGCACCGGAGAAGGCGATCTGATTGATGTACTCCTCTACCTCTTCGGCAGTCATACCGATACCGTTATCGATGATCTGGATGGTCTTCTTCTCAGGATTGATGATGACCTGGATCTTTGCCTTATAATCATCGGGCAGAGAGTACTCTCCCATGACATCCAGTTTCTTTAATTTGGTAATTGCATCGCAACCGTTGGATACCAGTTCTCTGTAGAAGATATCCTGATCGGAATACAACCATTTCTTAATGATCGGAAAAATATTATCACTGTTGATAGATAAGCTACCGCTTTTCACAGCCATTACAATCAACTCCTTTCGTTTGGCCACAAAACTAGTCTAGTCTCGGGCGATACAAAAGTCAATAAAAAACTAGCACTCATTTTGTATGAGTGCTAGCAAGCAGGTGTAGAGGTGCTCTCCTTCCTTGACAAAAAGTTATAACAACTTATAAAATGAAATCAAAGTTATAACAACTTATAACAAGTTATAAACAGATCAAAAAGTTATAACAAGTTATAAACGGGACCATCAACTTCCACATATTATATAGAAAGGAATCCGTCATGGTAGCATCAAATCCTTTTTCTCTGTCCTTCGGAATAGAGCCTGTACAATACATCGCCCGATCTTCTGAAAAAAATGAGATCATCGACAGTTTTATGAGCGATAATCCCTCTACGCATATGTTCATGATCTCCGGCGTGCGGGGTGCAGGAAAAACCGTAATGCTTTCCAACCTTTCCGATACTTTTGAAAGTCATAAAGATTGGATCGTTTTGAATGTATCAGCCGATACGGATATCCTGACCGCTATCGCTGCAAAACTGTACAGCAAAAACGATTGCAAAAAGCTCTTTTTAAGTGCAAAACTGGATCTGTCTGTTTTCGGAATCGGGCTTTCCATCGAAAAAGGCAATCAGATCTTTGATATGGAAACCGCGCTGGAAAGGATGCTTACTGAATTATCTAAAAAAGGAAAAAAGGTTCTCATCGCGATCGATGAGATCGTAAATAACGAACATGTAAGATTATTCGCCAGTTCTTTTCAGATCCTGATCCGGAAAAAGCTTCCGCTGTTCCTTATCATGACCGGTCTGTATGAGAATATCCGAAACCTTCAGAACGAAAAGACGCTGACCTTCTTATATCGTGCGCCCAGTATCATCCTGGAACCTCTTCGCATCAGTTCCATTGCCAGAAGTTATGAATCCATACTGGGTATCGATAACGAAAAAGCTCTCTACATGTCGAAACTGACCAAGGGCTATGCTTTTGCCTATCAGGTCCTTGGCTACCTTTATTACAAGAACTACATCGCCAAGAAGGGCAGCGGAGACGTAGATGCGCTCCTTCCTTCCTATGACGAACTGCTGGAAGAATATTCCTATGAAAAGATCTGGCATGAGCTGTCTGAAAAAGAAAAAGAAGTTGTTGCGCAGCTAGCCGACTGCGAAAGCAAAAAGGTATCCGAAGTGATCGCTGCACTTGGCATCTCATCCGGTAGCATGTCCGTATACAGAGATCGTCTCAACCGTAAGGGAATCCTGGATGTAACAAAATACGGATATCTCTCACTCAAGCTTCCCCGCTTCGGTGAGATCATATCCGTATGGTTGTAATTATTTGTCCGATCACTCAAAAGCATCCTCATACCGGTCAAAGAAGTCACTGGTGGTGATCTCCGGATCCTCCGGAAATGTAACGGTTTCCAGCAATTCTTCGTTGATATTGGTCACCAGGCTATCGACAAAAGCATTATACTCTTCGCCGAATACCTCCCGCTTTTTCTCTTCCACGATCTTTACCTTATTGGCGTCGGTCTCTTCCCGGTTAAAGGTGCTGATACATTTGATGATGTGATAGCCGTAGGAGGTCTCCACAATGGGACTGATCTCATCAGTACCAAGGTTAAAGGCGGCCTGTTCAAAGACTTCGTCCATGGCACCTTTACCGAAGGTATAGGTACTGGTCTCATCATCGGAGTATTCCTGGATCAGGGAGTCAAAGTTTTCTCCCGCAAGAGCCTTCTCGTAGGCTTCCTTGGCTCTGGCATAGGCTAACTGCTTTTCACTGGCGGAATATTCCTCCCGGTTTCCTTCCTCATCATAAGAAGCGGTCCGGATCATGATCTGCTGAACCGTAATGGTACGGGCTTCGTCATCACTGACTTCCGGATTGATGTCCTTAATCAGGAAATGATAGACCTTATCGGCCAGGGCATACTCTTCATATAACGTACGAATGGTATGCTCTTTGATCCCCATCGCCTTGATTTCCGCTTCGTTTAAGGAATCATAGTACTCCCCCGCAATCTGGGTAACCTTGCTTTTTTCTTCTTCCGTCAGGGAGATGTTATAGTTCCGTGCCATGAGAGTCATGGTCTTTACCTGGGCGATCTTGGCAAGGGCATCGTCTTTTACCCTCTCTTTGGGAGATAGTCCCTCAATCTCAGTGTCCCAGATCCGGCTTCCGTATACTTTTTCATACTGATTCTTCCGATTGATCAGATAGACGTTTAATTCCGGCAGGCTGCAGCTTTGTTCCTCAATGCGGAAGATCTCATCTTCCGAAAAGCCGGTGGTCAATACCACTACCGTTTTCTCGGATGGATCTGCATCTTTTCCGCAGGCGCAAAGCAGGATCGCCGCTATGATCATGATCAGAAGGAGTCTGGTTTTTCTCATCCCTGTGCTTTCTTTAAGATACTTCTTGCTACAGACAGGCCGTTGGCGGATGCCTGCTGAAGACCACGGGTCACGCCGGCACCGTCGCCGATGGCACGAAGGCCGTCCACACTGGTCTCAAAATCTTCGTTTACAATAACGCGGTTGGAATAGAACTTAACCTCTACGCCGTACAGGAGGGTTTCTTCCGATGCCAGACCGGGAGTAACCTTATCCAGTGCCTGGATCATCTCATCGATATCCACCATGATACGGTGAGGAAATACCAGAGACAGATCGCCGGGAACCGCATCCTTTAAGGTAGGCATCAGGTTGTTACGGCAAAGACGCTCATCGGTGGTTCTACGGCCTCTCTTGTAATCGCCGTAGGTCTGCACCAGGATCTTACCGCCGCAGAGCATGTTGGAAAGCTGTGCAATCTGCTTACCGTACTCAATAGGGGTATTAAAGGGTTTGGTAAAGTTCTTGGATACCAGCAGCGCAAAGTTGGTATTGTGGGTCTTAAATTCACCGGACTTATAAGCGTGGCCGTTTACCACTGCCAGTCCGTTCTCATAATATTCCGTTGCGACTTCGCCGGAAGGATTGGTACAGAAGGTACGTACCTTATCGTCGAAGGTCGGGGTATGATAGATCAGCTTGGCTTCGTACAGGTTCTCATTTAAGAACTGCATCACTTCGTCTCTGACTTCCACACGTACACCCACATCTACGGTACCGGGCTTGGTCTCGATGCCAACCTTCTTACATACTTCCTTGAACCACTCAGCGCCTTCTCTTCCCACTGCGGAAACGATCTCGCCGGCGGTATAGGTATCGCCGTTATCCAGCTTTACGCCGTATGCACGGTTATTCTCCACCAGGATCTCTTCCACCATGGTGTTGAAGATGATCTCTACACCACTGTCTAACAGATGCTGCTGAAGCTTCTGATAGATCTTGTAGCCTTCCTCGGTTCCCAGATGACGGATGGGGCATTCTACCAGCTTTAAGTTGGCATTGATGGCCTTCTTACGAATCTCACGGATCTCTGCCTGCTTATCAACGCCGTATACGTTCTTATCGGCTCCGAAAGCCAGGTAAATAGCATCCGACTCATTGATGAGCTGGGTTGTGCGGTCATACCCTAAGATCTGGGGGAGGTTACCGCCTACATCGGGGGATAAGGACAGCTTGCCGTCGGAAAAAGCACCGGCACCGGCAAATCCGGTGGTAATGGAACAGGGCTTGCAGCCTACGCATACCTTGGTGGTACGCTTGGGGCAGGCTCTCTTTTCAATGGAACGGCCCTTTTCGATCATCAGCACCTTCATGTGAGGTGCCTGCTTCATCAGTTCATAGGCGCAGAAAATACCGCCCGGTCCTGCTCCGATAATGATCACATCGTATTCTTTGCTCATAGTTATACTCTCCTGTCTTAATCTCTCTTTATGTTCAGTCGTAGTTAAAATCGTATTCGTATTGGTACTTGGGGGCTTCGCCGGTTTCTACAAAGGTTTCGTAAGCCTCCCTTGTAGTCGGTGCGTAGCAGTCCACACAATAATGGATGTTGTGATAATCGTATCCGTCCAGTTCCTGCAGACTGTAGTAGGTATACACATAAAAATACAGGTCATCTACCTGGACGATCTGGGTATCATCAAAATTCCGGATGCCATATTTCCCTTCATCGGAAAGAAGCTCACAACTGCTCCCCTCCGTAAAGACTCTTTCCAGATCGGAAGAAAAAATAACCGGCACCCGGAAGGGCCAGTCTACATTGCACATGTCGCTGCATAGCTGCAGATGCTCCTGAAGGGTGACAAATTCCTTCCGGATGGCTTCCATATCCGGCTTTTCTCCGCTTTCCAGACGCACATCGTAATACAGCGTATACCAGGTATTTTCGATGCGGATCTTGCCTTCATCATCCAGTTCCAGATAGGTCCATACATCGGAACTGTTTCCATCCGCCAGGGGGTAGCCTACATAGATGGAGCTGTAATCTTCATCTGCATTTTTAACTACCAGATGCTCTTTAAGCCCGTTAAGGGTCTGCTGCCTCTGGGCACGAAGAGCAGTGACATAACGGTAAGTCACTGTCCCGGTAAAAGCAATGACAACGGCATAGCCGATCAGTGCCAGAACCAGAAGAAGGCTGACCATCCAGGCCCCGTTTCGAAGATGAAAGAACCTGCGGATAAATTCCACATTGTAGATCTCCCGAACGGTCCCCCGAATCCCCGGTTCTTTGGAATGGGCCACGCCCTCCGGAAGTCTGACACAGTTAAGGCGCTCCTCTAAATAGCTTCTGGCCGCCGTATTCTTAACATCTGCAAACACATCATTTAAAAAGGGCGAGGAATCGATCTTTCTCACCTTCCCGGTCATGATAAAGGCCAGTGGCAGGCCGATCAGAAACGCCACGACCAAAAGACCGATCAGCACCCCTCCAACAGGTACCTTATCAAAATCGCTGGTGGATATATATTTTCCGTACCGTACTTCAAAAAACACAAACAGCCCGGTAGAGATAAGGCCACCTTCCACGAACAGAATAAGCCCCAAAAGAAGCGCCCTCCAGTACAGGGCATAGCGTCTGAGCTCAATACGCGCGGCCGGATCCAAATGGGCAGGTTCCCCCAAAAAGTATGCACGGTCCTGTCTACTCATTTCCTCAAAAAACTCCCTTCCTCATTGCCGTTATATTATAACATAGCAATGCATCAAGCGTGTAAAATCGCATAAAAAAGCGGGCAGAAACCTCTGCCCGCCTCTTTGTTTTCTTTTTATTCGGTGATCTCGTGGATCCATCCTTCGGGTGCTTCGATGCGACCCATCTGGATACCGGTAAGGGTATCGTAGAGTTTCTGAACCACAGGGCCCATCTTCTCCATACCGCTGGCAAAGCAGATCTCCTTGCCGTGATCTACGATCTTGCCTACAGGAGAAATAACGGCTGCAGTACCGCAAAGACCGCATTCTACGAATTCCTTTACTTCTTCGAAAGGAACGACTCTCTCTTCCACCTTAAGACCCAGATAATGCTCTGCAACATATACCAGGCTTCTTCTGGTGATGGAAGGCAGGATGCTGGAGGACTTAGGCGTAACTACGGTGCCGTCCTTGGTTACAAACAGGAAGTTGGCTCCGCCGGTCTCCTCTACATTGGTGCGGGTAGCAGCATCCAGATACATATTCTCATCAAAGCCTTCTTCGTGAGCAGTCACAATAGCATGTAAGCTCATGGCATAGTTAAGACCTGCCTTGATATGGCCGGTACCATGGGGTGCTGCACGGTCAAAGTCACTGACCTTGATGGTGATGGGCTTTGCACCGCCCTTAAAGTAAGGGCCTACAGGGGTTGCAAACATACGGAACTGATACTCATCCGCCGGCTTAACACCGATTACGGGAGAACTTCCGAACATATAAGGACGGATGTAAAGGGTAGCGCCGCTTCCGTAAGGAGGCACATAAGCGAGATTGGCTCTGACTACCTTTTCAACCGCATCAATAAAGCGATCTTCCGGAAAAGCAGGCATCTCCAGACGTTTTGCGGAATCTACCATACGAGCCGCATTTAAGTCAGGACGAAAGACGACGGTCTTGCCCTGCTCCGTGGTATAAGCCTTTAAGCCTTCAAAACAGGCCTGGCAATACTGGAGGACACCGGCGCATTCGCTAATGGTGACGGTAGCATCGCCAGTCATAATGCCTTCGTCCCAGGCGCCGTTCTTGTAATTGGATACGTATCTGGACTCGGTAGGAATATAACCGAATCCCAGGTTGGACCAATCGATATTCTTCTTTTCCATCGTTTCACTCCTCAAATGTCTTATTTTGGTCGCGCCGATTGTATACATGCATAATTATGCGCGCCATTTAAAATGATTATCCACCGATTACCTGTGGTTGTCAATTCTTACATACTTCACAAAAGTATACGTAATATCGAAATAAGTCATCTCATCACTTTCCTCGGAAACGGTCCACTCCGGATCCGCATCTAAGTCCGGGAAAAAGGCATCCGCCTCATAGCTGTGATCGATCCTGGTCACATGGACGGTATCGCAAAGAGGAAGGAGCAGTTTGTAGATGCTCTCTCCGCCGATGACATATACCAGATCGGTATCGTAGTCTTTGATGGCTTCCTTTAACTCTTCCACATCATGGACCACAACAGCTCCCTCTGCAGTATAAGCAGGGTTGCGGGTCATGATGATATTGGTACGGTTCTTAAGGGGCATTCCGTTTGGAAAGGTCTCGATGGTCTTACGTCCTAAGATCACCACTTTACCGGTAGTCTCCTGACGGAACATCTTCTGGTCATTGGGGATACGCACCAAAAGTTCGTTTTTATTGCCGATCCCCCAATGGGAATCTACTGCTACAATGGCCTGCATGGGCTTATTTTCTCCTTCTCTTATCAGATGGCGATCGGAATATCCTTCACCTGGGGACCGGTCTCATAATTTTCCACATGGACATCGTCCTTGGTAAAGGCATAGAAATCCTTAATGTCCGGCGTTAACCATACTTTCGGTGCCGGGAAAGTGGGGCGCTTAATAAGCTCCTCGATAATGGGAACGTGGCGATCGTAAATATGGGCATCGGCGATCACATGGACCAATTCGCCCACTTCCATATCGCATACCTGGGCCAGCATATGGACCAGAACGGCATACTGAGCAACGTTCCAGTTGTTGGCGGCAAGAACGTCCTGCGAGCGCTGATTTAAAATGGCATTTAAAGTAAGCTTCTCATGACCCGGCTTCTGGGTCACATTAAATGTCATGGAGTAAGCGCAGGGATACAGGTTCATCTCATGCAGATCCTGATGCACATAGATGTTGGTCATGATCCGACGGGAGAAGGGATTGTTCTTAAGATCGTAGATCACACGGTCCACCTGATCAAACATGCCTTCCTTGTACTGATGCTTAACCCCCATCTGATAGCCGTAGGCTTTTCCGATGGAGCCGTCCTCATCTGCCCATTCATCCCAGATATGTCCTGCCAGATCATGGATATTGTTGCTCTTTCTCTGCCAGATCCACAGCATCTCATCGGTAGCGGTCTTAAGGGCTGTCTTCCGAAGGGTGATGAGGGGAAACTCTTTGGTTAAGTCATAGCGGTTTACCACACCGAACTTCTTGATGGTATAGGCACTGGTGCCGTCCTCCCAATGGGGGCGCACCTTTTCTCCCTGGGTGCTGGTGCCGTTTTCCAAAATATCCTTGCACATATCGATAAAGATCTGATCTGCTATACTCATGTTTTTCCTTTCTTACCGATCCCACTTGTCGGCCAGGGCATTGATCTGACTGGTGAATTTGGCCAGATCCTTGTTGGCGCCGCCTTCGTTGCGCATGATCACTGCCATCAGGCGCTCGCCGGCAGCCACCAGCTTGCCGAAGACACTGCTGACAATGACACTCTTCTTTTTGGGCATGGCCTTGGGCTGAGCCACATAGCTCCAGGCGCCCACTGCCAGATCATAGACACTGCCGCTGTAGGGAGCGGCTGCATTTAACTGATATTCCGTCTGCAGACAGTTGGCAAAGGCGGTACAGGTACTGTCCTCGCCGTGAACGATGAAGTACTGCAGGGGATGATTCTTAAAAGCAGTGGCCCATTCGATGAGACCTGCCTTATCCGCATGGCCGGATAAACCGGTAAGGGTACGGATCTGGGCCCGTACGGCAACGGATTCACCGAAGAGCTTGACCTCATCGGCGCTTTTATCCACCAGGATACGGCCTAAGGTTCCTTCTGCCTGATAGCCTACAAAGAGAATGGTACTCTCCGCTCTCCATAAGTTGTGTTTTAAATGGTGACGGACACGTCCCGCATCACACATACCCGATGCGGAGATGATCACCTTGGGATCTCCGTCGTTATTGATATCTCTGGATTCTTCGCTGGTAATGGAAAGGTTAAGCCCCGGGAAGGTAATGGGGTTAATGCCCCGGATCATCAATTCCCTGGCTTCCTCATCAAAGCAGGAATCCTGATTTTTCACAAAGATACCGGTGGCTTCCACAGCCAGGGGAGAGTCCACAAATACCGGGAAGTCTCCGTAGCCCTGCACCAGCTTTTCCTCCTTGATCCGGCGGATGAAATACAGGATCTCCTGGGTACGTCCTACCGCAAAGGAAGGAACCACCACGTTACCGCCCCGATCAAAGGTGGTCTGGATGATCTCTGCCAGTTCATGGACATAATCGCTTTGCCCCGCTTCATGATAACGGGTACCGTAAGTGGATTCCATGACTACGTAGTCCGCTTCATCCGTCATCTGAGGATCGTTAAGCAGCGGCTGGTTCTTATTGCCGATATCACCGGAAAAGACGATCTTCTTTTTCACATCTCCTTCGGTCAGCCACACTTCGATACTGGAAGAGCCCAGCAGATGACCGATATCCGTAAAGCGGATCTGCACCCCTTCGCAGATGGTGATGATGTGATTGTATTTACAGGGGATCAGGAGACGGATAGCCGCATCCGCATCTTCGATGGTATACAGAGGAACCACCTGGTTGTTGGCACTTCGTTTTGCCTTACGGTTCTTCCATTCTGCTTCCTGCATCTGGATGTGCGCACAGTCACGCAACATGATCTCACACAGGTCGGCAGTCGCTTCGGTACAGTAGATCTTGCCTCGAAAGCCTTTGTTGGCTAAAAGAGGCAACAGCCCCGTGTGATCCACATGGGCATGGGTTAAGAGAACATAATCGATCTCCCCCTCCGATACGGGTAACGGGGCATTTTCAAATGCATTAAAGCCCTGCTCCATACCGTAGTCTACCAGGATGTGCTTGCCGTTTACCTCCAGGTAATGGCAGCTCCCGGTCACTTCATGATCTGCGCCGATGAATGTCAGTTTCAAGGTAACCTCCTCGGGTAGATGTAACTCCCCTGTTTTTTATTTACTTTTCCCTTACAGTGTCACCCCGATGCCAAATACCAGATACCGGATCAGAACGATCAGCAGCAGATGGATGGGATAGGCTGCATAGAAAAAGTATTTGTATTGCTTTCCTCTTTTACCATTATACATCTGAATAAGGATAAATGCAGGGAAACACCAAGGTTCGAAGGTAAATACCAGATAGCCCGCAACGGACATAAGGAGCCTTCTGTCATAAAGCTTGTACATGACGATGGTAAGGATCGTTCCGAAGAAATAGTAATCGGAAAAGGTTATCAGTGCGATCACGCCAAATACTGCAGTGGGCAGCATCCAGCAAAGGGCACTTTTCCAGCCCTTATCTCCCACCTGAAAGCGCTCTCTCAGCCAGTCGATGGTCATCATGCAGACCAGGCTGATCAGCAGGTTTAAGAATACGTTCTGGTAGGAAAAGTCCACGACCTGACTCTGGAACGCCATATCAAAGGGAAGCTCCGAAACAATGGCAAAGATTGCCAGGTTTCGCAGATATTTCCATTTGCTGCGGGTATAGTGATAGCCTTCCACCAAAAGAAAACAATAGATGGGAAAGGCGATCCGTCCGATATTACGCATCACGCGATAGACCACCATCCAGAAGTCATAGTCAAAGGGTCCGTAGATGCCGTTTGACATGCAGGGTGATAATAACGCCGCTGCCACATGATCGATGATCATGGTGATCAGAGCGATCCACTTTAAGGTACTTCCCGGAAAGATCCGGATATCCTGTAAAAACTTAGCTGCTTTTTCTTTCATAACAAGTTCCCCTGTTTTTTATGATTCCATGGGTTGATATCTTCACCCACAGTTTTTAATTATACAGAAATTCAAAGGCAAAATCGAGTCATTCTGCAGAGAATTCCCCTCTTGCTTATAACATGTTTGGCCCCTTCCGGGACAAAAAAAGAGACCTGACGTAAAACGCCAGGTCTCATAATTATGCTTTTTAATCATCCTTCGGAGAGATCCGAAAGATGGTCCCGATCAGCCGATCAGTCGTTACCGTACAGAGTTACTAACTTCTGCAGATAATCGAACCGCTCCTTAGCATGCTCTTCGGAAGCAACATACAGAGCTTCTGCATTGGCAGGATTTGCCTTTGCCAGGGAAGCGTAACGAACTTCGCCCTTGATGAAGTCCTGATAGCTCTCGGTAGGAGCCTTGCTGTCTAAGGTGAACTTCTTCTCAGCAGCAGGATTGAAGCGGAACAGATGCCAGTAACCAGCCTGAACAGCTAACTTCTCCTCGGTCTGAGCCTTGCCCATACCCTTCTTGATACCATGGTTGATACAAGGAGCGTAAGCAATGATCAGGGAAGGTCCGGGATAAGCTTCAGCTTCTGCAATGGCCTTAACGGTCTGTGCGTAGTCAGCACCCATGGAGATCTGTGCTACGTATACATAACCATAACTCATTGCGATGCTAGCCAGATCCTTCTGCTTAACAACCTTACCACCTGCAGCGAACTGAGCAACTGCACCGGTAGGGGTTGCCTTGGAGGACTGTCCACCGGTATTGGAGTAAACCTCGGTATTGAATACGAATACGTTGATATCCTGACCGGAAGCAAGAACGTGGTCTACACCACCGAATCCGATATCGTAAGCCCATCCGTCACCACCGAAGATCCACTGGCTCTTCTTAGCGAGGAAGTCCTTATTCTTAACCAGATCCTTGGATACTTCATCGGAAGCGCCTGCAAGAGCAGCTACCAGCTTATCGGTTGCTGCGCCGTTGGTAGCGCCAACTTCGAAGGTATCTAAGTATTCCTGAGCTGCAGCCTTAACATCTGCGGAAGCGTCGCCGTTAACCAGGCTCTCAACTTCTTCCTTCAGTCTGGTACGGATCGCATTCTGAGCAAGTAACATACCATAACCGAACTCAGCGTTGTCCTCGAACAGGGAGTTATCCCAGGCAGGACCCTTGCCTTCCTTATTTACAGTATAAGGAGTGGAAGGTGAAGAGTTACCCCAAATGGAGGAGCAACCGGTAGCGTTGGCGATGTACATACGATCACCGAACAGCTGAGTAACTAACTTAGCGTAAGGAGTCTCACCACAGCCTGCGCAAGCGCCGGAGAACTCAAGTAAAGGAGTCTTGAACTGAGATCCCTTAACGGTAGTAGCCTTGAACTTATCAACAACATCTGCCTTCTCGTCTAAGGTTACTGCATAATCGAAATACTTCTGCTCATCAACAGCCTTGTCCAGAAGAACCATGGACAGAGCCTTCTCACCCTGCTTGCCGGGGCAAACGTTCTCGCAGGAACCGCAACCGGTACAATCCAGAGCGGATACAACGATGGAGAACTTCTTGCCGGGCATACCCATAAGATCCAGAGTGCCCATTCCTTCGGGAGCCTTAGCAGCTTCGTCTTCGGTCATGGCAACAGGACGGATTGCTGCATGAGGACAAACATAAGAGCAGAATGTACACTGGATACACTTCTCAGGATCCCATACAGGAACACTGACAGCGATACCACGCTTCTCGTAAGCGGAAGTACCGGAAGGAGTTGTACCGTCTACATACTTGCCGGCAACGGATACAGGGATGTTGTTACCTTCCTGACCGTTAACCTTACGCTGGATATCGTTAACAAATGCATCTGCATCTGCTCTGCCGCCGGAAACAGGAGCACCTTCCAGGGACTCGTCAGCAGCATTCTTCCAGGATTCGGGAACTTCTACCTTAACAACACCGGTAGCACCGGCATCGATAGCAGCCCAGTTCTTCTTAACAACGTCTTCACCCTTACGTCCGTAGGTAGCCTGTGCAGCAGCCTTCATCAGTTCGTTTGCCTTGTCAGCAGGAATGATGCCGGTCAGCTGGAAGAACGCGGACTGAAGGATGGTATTGATACGGGTAGGTCCCATGCCGGTCTCGATACCGATCTTAACACCGTCGATGGTGTAGAACTGGATATCGTTCTCAGCGATGTAACGCTTAACCTGTCCGGGTAAGTGCTTCTCTAATTCTTCTGCATTCCATGCACAGTTAAGAAGGAAGGTTCCGCCGGGAACAAGCTCCTGAACCATGTTGTACTTACGTACATAGGAAGGATTGTGACATGCTACGAAGTTCGCCTGCTTGATCAGGTAAGTAGACTTGATGGGCTTCTTACCGAAACGCAGGTGGGACATGGTAACACCACCGGACTTCTTGGAATCGTAATCGAAGTATGCCTGTGCATACATGTCGGTGTTATCACCGATGATCTTGATGGAGTTCTTGTTAGCACCTACCGTACCGTCTGCGCCCAGACCCCAGAACTTGCAGTTGAAGGTTCCTTCGGGAGTGGTAACAGGATCTTCGCCAACCTTAAGGGACAGATTGGTTACATCATCATCGATACCGATAGTGAAACGAGGCTTGTCATTGTTGCGATATACAGCAATGATCTGGCCGGGAGTGGTATTCTTGGAACCAAGACCGTAACGGCCGGTAAATACGGGAGTGGTCTCGAACTGGGTTCCCTTAAGAGCAGCAACAACGTCTAAGTACAGAGGCTCACCGATGGAACCGGGCTCCTTGGTACGATCCAGAACGCTGATCTTCTTAACGGAAGCAGGAATAGCCTTAACCAGTGCTTCAGCGGAGAAAGGTCTGTACAGACGAACCTTGATCACGCCGACCTTCTCACCCTTAGCTGCAAGGTAGTCGATGGTCTCTTCGATGGTATCGTTTACAGAACCCATAGCAATGATGACATGCTCTGCGTCTGCTGCACCATAGTAGTTAAACAGCTTATAATCGGTACCGATCTTCTCGTTAACCTTATCCATGTATTCCTGAACCAGTGCAGGAAGTGCATCGTAATAAGGGTTGCAGGCCTCTCTGGTCTGGAAGAAGATGTCAGGGTTCTGTGCAGAACCTCTCTGGCAGGGATGATTGGGATTGAGTGCGTTCTTACGGAACTCATCGATAGCATCCAGGTCTACCAGATCCTTCAGATCTTCGTAGTCCCAGGTCTCGATCTTCTGAATTTCGTGAGAAGTACGGAAACCGTCGAAGAAGTTGATGAAGGGAACCTTGCCCTTGATCGCGGAACAATAGGAAACAGGAGTTAAGTCCATAACTTCCTGTACGCTGGAGCAGCAAAGCATTGCGCATCCGGTCTGACGACAGGCGTAAATATCGGAGTGATCACCGAAGATGTTCAGTGCGTGAGAAGCTACGCAACGTGCAGAAACATTAAACACACCGGGAAGCTGCTCACCTGCAACCTTATACAGGTTGGGGATCATCAGTAAAAGTCCCTGGGATGCTGTGTAAGTAGATGTAAGTGCGCCTGCTGCAAGGGAACCGTGAACGGCACCTGCTGCACCTGCTTCTGACTGCATTTCTGTAACCTTAACAGTCTGTCCAAAGATGTTCTTACGCTCTTTGGTTGCCCACTCATCTGTATGTTCTGCCATTACAGATGAAGGAGTGATGGGATAGATAGCGGCAACTTCCGTATAGGCATAGGAAGCATGAGCTGCTGCTTCGTTACCATCCATGGTTTTCATTTTTCTCTTAACCATAAAATCTCTCTTCCTTTCTCG
>JAEEGL011707410.1_pt1 | contig 17313 bp, 13 predicted proteins | sample 9134231 | NCBI WGS metagenome assembly JAEEGL01 (sample SAMN16246548, study PRJNA631951) | gut metagenome | biome: gut microbiome; feature: rumen; material: fiber-attached | host: Bos | place: Iran: Karaj | collected 2018-10
CCCTTCCGGCGGCAAGCATGATTTCACGGATATCCGGCAGTGCAACCTGATGTTCAAGACCTTCCAGGGAGTCACGGAGGACGCCAAGAATACGGTGTATCTGCGTCCCGAGACCGCCCAGGGTATCTTCGTCAATTTCAAGAATGTGCAGCGCACCAGCCGCAGGAAGCTGCCCTTCGGCATCGCACAGATCGGAAAATCCTTCCGCAACGAGATCACGCCCGGCAATTTCACCTTCCGCACGAGGGAATTCGAGCAGATGGAGCTGGAATTCTTCTGCAAGCCCGATACGGATCTGGAATGGTTCAAGTACTGGCGCGGATTCTGCCGCGATTTCCTGCTCTCTCTGGGACTGAAGGAGGAGGAACTCAGGCTCCGTGACCACGATCCGGCGGAGCTGGCGTTCTATTCCAAGGGGACCACGGACATCGAGTATCTCTTCCCCTTCGGCTGGGGCGAGCTCTGGGGCATCGCCGACCGGACGGATTACGACCTGACCCAGCATCAGAATACCTCCGGCGAGGATCTGACCTACTTTGATGACGAGACGAACGAGCGGTATATCCCGTACGTCGTGGAGCCTTCGCTCGGCGCGGACCGCGTCGTGCTCGCGTTCCTGTGTGCCGCCTATGATGAGGAGAATATCGGCACGGAGGACAAACCGGATATGCGTACCGTGATGCACTTCCATCCGGCGCTCGCACCGGTCAAGATCGGCGTGCTCCCTCTGTCCAAAAAGGTGAACGAGGGGGCGGAGAAGATCTACGCCATGCTCTCGAAGAAGTGGAACTGCGAGTTCGATGACCGCGGCAATATCGGCAAGCGCTACCGCCGTCAGGACGAGATCGGGACGCCGTTCTGCGTGACCTACGATTTCGATTCCGAAGAGGACCATATGGTGACGGTCCGCTTCCGCGATTCGATGGAGCAGGAGCGTGTGGCGATCGATCAGCTGACGGCGTATTTCGCGGACAAGTTTGATTTCTGATAAGAAAAGCGTGTAAAAGGAGTACCCGATGAAACAGTTTACCTCCGATGAGTTAAGAAAGACCTGGAAGCAGTTCTACATCGACCGCGGCCATACGGACTGCGGCGCGGTGTCGCTGGTGTCGGACGGCTCCACGGGCGTCATGTTCAATGTCGCCGGGATGCAGCCTCTGATGCCGTATCTGCTCGGCAAGAAGCACCCCAAGGGCACGAGGCTGTGCAATGTGCAGGGATGTGTGCGCACCAACGACATCGACTCCGTCGGCGATGCCAGTCATGTCACCTTCTTCGAGATGATGGGCAGCTGGAGCCTCGGGGACTATTTCAAGGAGGAACGCTGCAAGTGGAGTTATGAACTGCTGACGGAGGTCTTCGGCTTTGACGCGGATCATCTGGCGGCAACGGTCTTCGCCGGCGATGAGAATGCCCCCCGGGATGAGGAGGGCGCGCAGTTCCGCATCGCCTCCGGCTTTAAGAAGGAGAATGTCTTCTACCTGCCGGCCGAGGATAACTGGTGGGGACTCGAATACGGCCCCTGCGGTCCGGACAGCGAGATGTTCTATATCGACGACCGCCCGGCCTGCGGCCCGGCCTGCGGCCCCGGCTGCTCCTGCGGCAAGTACACGGAGCTGGGCAACGATGTGTTCATGCAGTACGAGAAGCATCAGGACGGCCATCTGACGCCGCTGGCGCAGAAAAATGTGGATACCGGCTGGGGACTGGAGCGGATCCTTGCATTCCTGAACGGCAGCAGGGATGTGTACCGGATCGATCTGTTCGCGCCGGCGATCGCCTGGATCGAGGAAGCGAGCGGCATAAAGTACGGGACGGATGAGAAGAAGACCCGTTCCATGCGGATCCTGGCCGACCACATCCGGACCTCCGTGATGCTCATCGGCGACGAGGCGAAACTCGTCCCGTCCAATACCGGTGCGGGTTACATCCTGCGCAGACTGATCCGGCGTGCGATCCGTCACGCGAGGACCCTGGAGATGAAACGGGAGGATGTCATCAAACTCGCCTCCATCTACATCGACCGTGTCTACTCTGGGAGTTATCCGCTGCTCGTGAAGAACCGCACCTTTGTCCTCGATGAGCTTTCCCGCGAGATCGAGCGCTTCGAGGCGACGCTGGAGAACGGCATGCGCGAATTCCGCAAGATCCTGGAGGAGACGAGGACGGCGGGCAAAAAGGAGATCGGCGGTGCCGATGCGTTCTTCCTCTATGACACCTACGGGTTCCCGATGGAACTGACGGCGGAGCTGGCCGCGGAAGAGGGGCTGACCACGGATGAGGCCGGATTCGCAAAAGCCATGGAGGAGCAGAAGAAAAAGGCGAGAGAGGGCAGCAGCTTTTCCGCGAAGCTCACTGTGGGCGCGGATGTCTACGATCACGTGGAGGGGAGCTGCGTCTTTGAAGGATACGATACCCTCACCTGCAGCGCCCGGATCCTCGCGATCGCGGATGGGGAAGTAGTCCGCGATACCCTGCAGGAAGGGCAGGAGGGAAGCATCGTCGCGGAGAGGACACCTTTCTACGGGACGATGGGCGGACAGACCGGCGATATCGGCCGGATCACTTCCGCGGACGGCAGCGCCGTCTTTGAAGTCAGGGATACGGTCCATGTATCCGGCGGGAAGATCGCGCATATCGGCGTTATGAAGCAGGGCAGCATGAAGAGCGGAGATACCGTGGAACTGGCCGTGGATCCCGCAAACCGCGCGGCGATCTGCGCGAACCACAGCGCCACCCATCTGATGCAGAAGGCACTCCGGGAGGTGCTGGGGGACCATGTGGAGCAGGCCGGCTCCTATCAGGATGCGGAGCGCACGCGCTTCGACTTCTCGCATCCGCAGGCGCTGACGCCGGACGAGATCGCGCGCGTGGAAGCGATCGTCAATCAGAAGATCGGCGAGGACCTCGCCGTCGTCACACGTGTGATGAGCTTGGAGGAGGCCAAAAAGACCGGCGCCATGGCGCTGTTCGGAGAGAAATACGCGGACGAGGTCCGCGTGGTGGATATGGGCGGCTATTCGATCGAACTCTGCGGCGGTACGCATGTCTCCTCCACCGGCAGGATCGGACGCTTCAAGATCCTCTCCGAGAGCGGTGTCGCGGCAGGCGTGCGCAGGATCGAGGCGATCACCGGAGACCGCGTCTATGCCTGGTATGAGGGCAGGGACAGACTGCTCACGGAGGCGGCCGGGTTGCTGCGCTCCACACCGGATACTCTTGCTGCGGCGATCCGCAAGCTCCAGGAGGAACTCAAGGGGGCGAAGTCGGAGAATGAGAGCCTGCGCGCCAGACAGGCCAGGGATGCCATGGGAGATGCCCAGAGCCGGATCAAAGAGGTGAAGGGAGTGAAACTCCTGGCCATGCAGATCCCCGGTGCGGATATGAACGGACTGCGCGAGCTGTGCGACGAATGGAAGCAGAAACTCGGCAAGGGTGTGGTCGTCCTCTTCTCCGAGGCCGACGGTAAGGTGAACCTCGCGGTCATGGTCACCGATGACGCGATAAAGGAAGGTGTCCACGCCGGGAATCTCATCAAGCAGATCGCGCCCATGGTGGGCGGCGGCGGTGGCGGCCGGCCCAATATGGCGCAGGCGGGCGGCAAGAATCCCGCGGGGATCGATGAAGCCATCGCAGCCTGCGAGGGCATACTGGCAGCGCAGCTTGGCGCGTAAGGACGGGAGGATCAGACAGTGTCACTGAAAAAGAACCGGATCGTGGTCAAGGTCGGGACCTCCTCGATCACCAATGCAAACGGAGAAGCCGATCTCAGACAGCTGGATCTCTTATGCCGCACGATCAGCGGGGTGCAGAATCTCGGATACGATGTGATCCTCGTCTCCTCCGGCGCGATCGCGGTCGGGGCCAACAAGATGCGCCTCGCGCAGAAGCCGCAGGAGGTCCGGATGAAGCAGGCGGCTGCTTCCGTCGGGCAGTGCGAACTGATCCATCTCTATGACCGGTTCTTCGCCGAGTACGGCAAGATCACGGGACAGATCCTGGTCACGGGGGAGGATATCGAGGGGGCCGAGAGCAGGCAGAATCTCACCAACACCTTTGAGGCGCTGCTCGAGAACCGGATCATCCCCATCGTCAATGAAAATGATTCCGTGAGCCACCGGGAGATCCAGTCGGAGAAGATGCTCTTCTCGGACAATGACATGCTCTCCGCGATCGTGGCGGTCTTCTGCGATGCGGCGACGCTGGTGGTGCTGACGGATATCGACGGGCTCTATGACGCCAATCCGCAGACGCATCCGGATGCCCGGCTCATCAGCCGCGTGGAGCGGATCGATGACGGGATCCGCACACTCGCAGAGGGGACGAGCACCAACCGCGGGACCGGCGGCATGATCAGTAAACTCGACGCGGCGGAATACGCCATGAGCCACGGGGTGGACATGTTCATCACCAACGGCCGGAAACCCGAGAAGCTCTACGACATCGTGGACTGCAAGATCATAGGGACGCTGTTCGCGGGGAAGAAACTGTAAACGAAAACCGCCGGGCTTAAGGCCCGGCGGTCTGTTTTTTGTTGATCATGCTTCTGCTTATTCGTAGTTGTTCTGCGGCTTCGGGAGTACATACTTGTCATAGATATCCGACATGTAGGTCTTGACCATCTCGATATTGGCCATCTGCCGGAGTCCCATATTCCCCATCGCGAGCGCGATCTCATCCGCCAGCAGGAGCATATTGTAGATGCGCAGCTTAAAGGATTCCCGGTCATAGTCATTGATGCGGATCTTCATCAGGGGCGCTCCCAGCTTGACGGTCAGGTTGTCATCCATGATCCCGGTCTCAAGGATCTGGGTCTCCGGATCAAAGGTCACCCCGAGGACCAGATTCTCCTTTTCGTGCTTCTTCAGTTTCAGCTGGGTCTGATGGCTGGTCTCCATCCAGTCATAGAAATCCATGGCGTCGGGGTTCATCAGATACTCCGTCAGATCCTCCCGGTGCTTTTCGATAAAGGTGAGATACTGCGTGGCATTGGGACCGGTGTAATTGCATTCGATCTTTAAGCCGTTGTCCGTGCCCACGAGTTTGCATTTCGAGGCGACATCGCGCATCTTGATGGCGTTTTCCACATTGCCGATCATCTTGAGCGAGCTGGTTTCCGCTACCTGTTTGAATTCCATAATGGTTCCCTTTCTGCAGACTGAGACGATTAAGGCGCCTGAGGCGCGCAAAACATAGTTTATCACATATTCTTTCGCTTGCAAAGCGATATGGTATTAACAACTGGAAATGTGATATACTATTACTATTCACAGTCCACCCACATTCGCACACGGTCGCTCCGCGACCTTTTTCGTGCTTCGCACTAAGTCTGCTCATGTGGGTGGGGTTCCTGCTTCGCAGGCCCGACCGGCAAGCAGAAATTCGCCTGCAAGCAAGCTTGCGCTCTTTCTGCTTACCGGTCGCCTGTGAATAGTAACACTGGAGACAGGGTGTGATCCCCGACCGGCAGTGATCCCGCGCAGACCGTGCGGACAGCCTGCAAACCGCCGAAATGACCCGGCGGCCGAACCGGTGAGATCCCGGTGCCGACGGTATAGTCCGGATGGGACAGGAGGTTAAAATGTCTATGCTTGAAACTTTAGCCAAAAATGCCGCCTTTGTGTGCATTTCGCTCGTGGTGGTCGCTTTCTTCACGCTGATCGCCGTGGCGTTTGAACGAGCTGTCAGGAGCACCTCGAACGACAGGGAGCGGATCCTTTCCACGAGGCGGATCGTCTTTATCGGGCTCTTCTCCGCGATCGCGGCGATCCTGTTCTGCCTGGATTTTCCGGTCTTTTTTGCTCCCGTCTTTTACAAGATGGATTTCTCGGAGCTGCCGGCTCTCATCGGCGCTTTTGCCTACGGGCCGGTCACGGGAGTGATGATCGAATTCATCAAGATCCTCATCAAACTCTGCATCAAGGGCACGAGTACAGCATTTGTCGGGGAACTGGCCAATTTCATGGTGGGAGTGAGCTTTGTACTGCCGGCGAGCGTGTTCTATCATTTCCGGAAGACGAGGAAAACGGCCATTGTCTCCTGCGTGCTGGGCACCCTGTGCATGACCGTATTCGGCGCCGTTTTCAATGCGGTCTACCTGCTCCCCGCGTTTTCCGCGCTCTTCGGGATGCCGATGGAGGCAATCATCGAGATGGGGAGCAAGATCAACGGGGCGATCACGGACGTCACGACCTTTGTGATCCTCGCCGTGGCCCCTCTCAATCTGCTGAAAGGCGGCGCGGTCTCGCTGATCACCGTGCTCGTATATAAGAGGCTTTCTTCCGTGATGAAGGCCCGGGAATCCCATAAGGAGGAAAACGGAGGGGCATCGGTTGGCGATTGAGTTTTTTGTCGCTCCATGTTAGAATTAAGTGTTATGAATGCAGAAGACTTTACTTTATCCATCGTGATCCCCTGTTACAACGAGCGGGACGGCATCGAACTGATCGTGCAGAGAGTGCTGGCATCGCCCGTAAAGAACAAGGAGATCATCATTGTTGATGATATGAGCACCGACGGGACGAGACAGATCCTGGAAGAGAAGATCCGTCCCCTGGTGAGCAAGATCGTCTATCACGAGGTCAACGGCGGCAAGGGCGCCGCGCTTCGCACGGGCTTTGCGCATGCCACCGGGGACATCGTCATCGTGCAGGATGCCGATCAGGAGTATGATCCCGATGAATATCCGGCTGTCTGCGCGCCGATCCTCGCGGGAGAGTGTGATGTATGCTACGGCTCCCGTTTCCTTCATTCCAAGCGCAAGGGATATTTCGCCAACCGTATGGCCAATCTGGTGCTGACCTGGCTTTCCAACCGGTTCACGCATCTGGGGCTTACGGATATGGAGACCTGCTATAAGGCGTTCAAACGGGAGATCATCCAGTCCATCGATATCGTGGAACAGCGGTTCGGCTTTGAGCCGGAGATCACCGCCAAGCTGGCCCGGATGGGCGTGCGGATCAGGGAGGTGCCGATCTCCTATGCGCCGCGTACGAGTGAAGAGGGCAAGAAGATCGGTGTACGGGACGGATTCCGGGCGATCTATTGCATCCTGCGCTATCGGAAAGCATGAATGACAGGGAGCGGATCTGGGAATCCGGCTCTGTGGAAGAGACCAGGCGGATCGCCGGCGAGATCGCACAGGATGCGCAGCCGGGCGATGTTTACGCGCTCACGGGGGAACTCGGGGCGGGGAAGACCGCTTTTGCCGGCGGATTCGCGGCGGGACTGCATGTCCCGTATCCCGAAGATGTGGTGAGCCCGACCTATACGATCCTGCAGATCCATGAGGGCGGGCGGTTGCCGCTTTACCATTTTGATGTGTACCGGCTCACGGATCCGGAAGAAGCGGACGCGATCGGCATTGACGAGTATCTTTTCGGTGACGGGGTATGCCTCATCGAGTGGGCTTCCCGGATCCGGGAACTCCTGCCGCCGCGGACGAGAGAAGTGATCTTTGAGAGACGGCCGGAGCGGGGGGAGGACTGCCGCCGCATTACACTGCGTCAGGGAGGACCGGCATGAAGATCCTGGCCATCGACACTTCGGGTCTGGTATGCGCCGTCGCGGTCGCCGAAGACGGACGCATCCAGGCGGAGTATAAGACCGATCATAAGAAGACGCATTCCCAGATGCTGATGCCCATGCTGGATGCCATGGCGCGGGCGCTGGATCTGGATCTGCATACACTGGACGCGATCGCCGTGGCGGAGGGTCCCGGGTCCTTTACGGGCCTCAGGATCGGTGCGTCCACAGCCAAGGGTATGGCTTTTGCGCTGGGGATCCCTGTTATTCCGGTGCCCACGCTGGATGCCATGGCCTGGCAGATGCCCGGGACACCCGGGATCATCTGTCCGATGATGGATGCCAGACGCGGGCAGGTGTATACGGCGCTGTACCGGTTTCGGGAGATTTGTGACGGGACGGATCCGGGAAACAGGGAAACACTCCGTTCCATGGAGACACTCATGCCTGCGGCGGCGGTGCCGGCACAGGAAGTCCTCTCACGGATCAATGAGATAGGTGAGACTGTGACGTTTTTGGGCGACGGCGTGCCGGTTGTCCGGGAGATCATCCGGGAGAAGTGCACGGTGCCGTACCGGGAGGCGCCCGCTTTCCGGTGCAGACAGAGTGCCGCTGCACTCGCGGATCTTGCCGGCGTGTTGATGGCGGCGGGAAAGGGCGTATCGGCGGCTGCCTTTACGCCGGTCTATCTGCGTCCTTCCCAGGCGGAGCGGGAAGCGGCGGCAGCGGCTGCCGCAGTCTCCGGACAGACCGCGGAGCCTGCGGAGGAGGAACGGGAACCGGAGAAACAGCTGCGTGAGATCGTGATCCGCAGGATGACGGCGCAGGATGTGCAGCAGGGTGTCCTGCTGGAGGAGGAGTGTCTGGGACAGGAAGCCTGGTCCGGCACTCTGTTCGGCGATGCCGTGGCACGCAGGGATACGCTGTATCTCATGGCGGAATCGGGCGGTGCACAGATCGGGCATGCCGGGATCCGCGCTGTCTGCGGGGAGGGCGAGATCACCAATGTCTGCGTAAAACCCGTGTTCCGCAGGCAGGGGATCGGAGAAAAGCTGCTGCGCCAGCTGATCCATGAAGGCAGGAGATCATTCGGGATCGGTGACTGCACCCTGGAGGTCCGGGCCGGAAACACGGCGGCAGCAGGACTTTATGAGAAATGCGGATTTGTCCCGGAAGGAAGGCGGCCGGGGTTTTATGAGCGCCCGTCGGAGGACGCCGTGATCTATTGGCTGCGGGGGGATCTTTGACTTGATCGAGGTTTGTCTGTTGGGAACCGGCGGGATGATGCCGCTGCCATACCGGTGGCTCACCTCGCTGATGCTCAGATATAACGGCACGAGCATATTGGTGGATTGCGGGGAGGCGACCCAGATCGCCATGCGGAAAAAGGGCTGGAGCCCCAAACCCATCGATGTGATGTGTTTTACGCATTACCACGCGGACCACATCTCCGGACTGCCGGGGATGCTGCTCACCATGGGCAATGCGGAAAAGGATACACCGCTCACTATGATCGGCCCGAAAGGGCTGGAAAGGGTGGTCGGTGCTTTGCGCGTGATCGCGCCGGAGATCCCTTTTCCGATCGTCTACCACGAGCTGACACAGCCCACGGAGACGATCCCGCTCGCCGGAAACGAAGCATTCACGATCACGGCGTTTAAGGTCAATCATAATGTGACCTGTTACGGCTACCGCTTCGATCTGACCCGCGCGGGCCGCTTTGATGCGGACCGGGCTGCGGCGCAGGGGATCGATGTGAAATACTGGAACCGCTTACAGCACGGCGAAACGCTCACGACGCCCGAGGGAAGGACACTCACGCCCGAAATGGTGCTGGGGCCCGCCCGCCGGGGACTGCGGCTCACCTATACGACTGACTCGCGTCCGACGAAGAGCATTGCCGAAAATGCCGATCATGCGGACCTCTTTATCTGCGAGGGCATGTACGGCGAGCCGGATAAGGACGAACAGGCAAGGGAGAAAAAACACATGACCTTTACCGAGGCGGCAACGCTCGCAAAGGAGGCACAGGTAAAGGAACTGTGGCTGACACATTATTCTCCGTCGTTAAACCATCCGGCGGAGTATGTGCATCGTGCACAGAAGATCTTTGAGAACACGGTGGCCGCAAAGGACGGCCGCAGTGTGGATCTCGCGTATCCGGAGGAAGGCACGGGGGAATGAAATCCGGGATACAAAAAGGACTGCTCCTCTTACTCTGCGCGGCGGCGATCGGCGTGGCGGTGTACTACGGCTATCTGAACCGCAATGCCTCCTCCTCGGAGGAACCCGTGACGGTAGGGGAGATCCAGGATCTGCTCCTCATCGACACGGAGTCGAATTACCCGCCCACGGCCCGCGAAGTCGTGAGCAATTTCTGCCGGATCTACAAGGCGCTCTATGAGGAAGAGGCTTCGCAGGACGAGGTACGGGAACTGGGAGCCAAGCTTGCGACCCTGTTCGACAGGGATCTGCTGAATAACCAGTTCGATTATGAGGGAAGCCTGATCCAGGAGATCAACCGCAAGAAGACGGACGGCTATACACTCTCCACATACCGCGTGCAGAGTGCCGCCGAGGTGGTGACGGGCTATGTCGAGGGGCATGATGTCTCCTACGTCAACTGCATGGTCACGATGCGCAAGGGCAGCCAGCTCTACGCGAATAATTATCTGTTTGTGCTCCGGCGCGAGGAGGAGAGCGGCCGCTGGAAGATCTTCGGCTGGACGGTGACGAATGATGAGTAATGACGTCACGCTCCTTGCCATCGAGAGTTCCTGTGACGAGACGGCGGCAGCCGTCGTAAGAAACGGACGGGAAGTCCTCTCGGACATCATATCCTCCCAGATCGATATCCATACGCTTTACGGCGGTGTGGTACCCGAGATCGCATCCAGAAAACATGTGGAGGCGGTCGTGCCCTGCGTGGAACAGGCGCTGCGTGAAGCGGGCGTCACCCTGTCCGGTCTGGACGGCGTGGCGGTGACCTGCGGTCCGGGTCTCGTGGGAGCGCTCCTGGTGGGGGTGTCCTTTGCCAAAGCGTTCGCTTATTCCGCGGGACTTCCGCTTGTCGGCGTCCATCATATCGACGGGCACATCAGTGCCTGCTATATCGAAGAACCCTCGCTCGAACCCCCTTTTCTGTGTCTGGTGGCTTCCGGCGGACATTCCCATCTGGTCCGGGTGGCGGACTACGGCGTATATGAGATCCTCGGACAGACCAGGGACGATGCCGCCGGGGAGGCCTTTGACAAGGTCGCCCGTGCGCTGGGGCTGGGGTATCCGGGCGGACCGGCCGTTGACCGTGCGGCAAGAGAGGGAAATGATACGGCCTATGCCTTTCCGCAGGCGAAGATCTCGGAGGGCGGTTATGATTTCAGTTTCAGCGGGCTCAAATCGGCGGTGCTGAATGAACTCAACAGACAGCGGATGGCGGGAGAGGACCCCCGCGTATCCGATATCGCGGCTTCCTTCCAGCGCGCCGTGGTGGAGGTTTTGACGGAGCATCTGCTCGCGGCCGCGGAGGAGACGGGGATCCGGACGCTTGCGATCGCCGGCGGAGTCGCTTCCAATTCCTGCCTGCGGGAGCGCCTGGAGACCGCCTGTGCGGAACGGGGTCTCACCTTTATCCGGCCGCGGCCCGTACTGTGCACGGACAATGCCGCCATGATCGGCGCGGCGGGCTATTATGCGTATCTGCGCGGCGTGCGCAGTGACCTGGCGCTCAACGCCGAGCCCAATCTGTCCCTCGGCACCAGGGAGAGACGCTATCACGCGCGATGAGCAGGAAGGTCTTTGCCGTACTGCTCCTTCTGACGGCTGTTGCCGTGTCACTGGCCATCGCGGCCTGCATTTTATTTCATAAGAAAACAGAATACTCCGGAGCAGTACTGTACGACCTGCGGGTGGACCGGCTGAAAGAGCCGAAGGGTGTAACGGATCCGCCGGTGTTCAGCTGGAAGATGGAGGATGCCCGGACCGGACAGTGCCAGACGGCGTACCGGATCCGCGTGGCATTGACGGATGAGGCGCTGGATGCGGATGACCCGGTCTGGGACAGCGGGCGCGTGGAGGATCCCTGCTCCGCGGAGATCCCGTACGGGGGTCCTGCACTCAGCATGCGGACTGCGTACCGATGGGAGGTTTTTGTCTGGGACGCAGACGGACTGCGGACCGCGGAACCGGCACGGAGCAGCTTTGAGACCGGACTGCCGTCTGACGGGTTTGAGGAGGCAGGAGCAGTATGGATCGCCGCGGAGGAACCGGAATATCCGGATCTGAGCGCGGATGCGGCATTCACGATCGATCTGCAGCTGCGCATGCCGGATGCGAGCGCGGGTGTGGTATGGGGATATTCGGCGGCGGACAGAGCGATGTACCGGCAGAGGATCCTCGCGGACCGGGAGGCCGGTACCGTCACGCTGGTGACAGATCTGCTGGACGGCGCAAAAGCGATCGAACCGGAGTGGACAGTGTCCTCCGGTGTCCTGCCTGTCACCGCTCAGTCTCTGACAGAGCGTTCATTTGCCTGGGAGATCCGCGTAGACGGGACACGGGTGGAGACATCCGTTGACGGAGAGACCGTCTGGGAGGGAACACTCCCGGGAGTCCGCGGAGCATCCGGCGGATTCGGCCTGCATCACAACCGCGGAGACCGTGCGTACATTGACAGTTTCTCCGTCCGTGCCTCGGACGGGAGCGTGCTGTTATCGGATGACTTTGACGATCCGTGGCATACGGTCTTCGGGGAACAGGCTCATTATGTGAACGCCGACGGCGAACTCTCGGCCGACGGCGCATTGCTGCTCACGGCGGCGGGCAGCGATCAGGATGCACCGGCCCCCGTTTTCCGGAAGGAGTTCTCCACGGCGCCGGGAAAGGAAGTAAAGTCGGCGCGGTGCTATGCGACCGCGGCGGGGATCTATACGATGTGCCTGAACGGGCAGGCCGTTTCGGATACCCGGTTCGATCCCGGAAACACGGCCTATTCCCTGCGTACGGATTATCAGATCCATGATGTGACCGCGCTGCTGCGCGAGGGGGAGAACGTGCTCACGGCGACACTGGGGCATGGCTGGTATGACCGCGCCGTCGGATATGAAGGCGCCGGCGCCTTCTGGGGAAAACAGAACGCGCTGCTCGCAATGCTGTGGATCAACTATTCGGACGGGAGCGAGGAATGCCTCGTGACGGATGAAAGCTGGCAGGTATCCGCGGACGGACCGATCAGGGGGAACGATCTGTGGCAGGGGGAATACTGCGATGCCCGCAGGGAGCCTGCGCCGGACAGCTGGCGGGACGCACGCAGGATCACACCGGGAGGAACGGGTGTGCTGCATGCACAGAGCAAGCCTTCCGTAAGGGTATACCGGGAGATCGACGGCACACTCCTGCATACATTGCCTGACGGTACCCGGATCTATGATTTCGGGGAGGAGATCACCGGTGTATGCCGGATCAGCGTGCGCGGAAATGCCGGCGATATGGTCCTCATCCGGCACGGGGAGTGGCTGAATGAGGATCGCATGATCAATGCGGACGGAGCGCCGGGCACGGTATTCACGAAGAACCTGCTCGGTGCACAGAGTACGGACCGCTATGTGCTAAGGGGAGACGGCGGGACGGAGGAATATGCGCCGTCCATGACCTTTCACGCATTCCGATATGCCGAGGTGCATTTCTCGTCTCCGGAGATATCACTGGAGAGCATCCGTGCGCTGGCCTTATCCTCCGATCTGGAGAAGACCGGAGAGTTTGCCTGTTCCGACGAACGCCTGAACAGACTCGCGTCCAATATCGAGCGAACGGCAAAGGACAATATGCTCTCGATCCCCACGGACTGCCCGCAGAGGACGGAGCGCTACGGCTGGACCGGTGATGCGCAGCTCTTCTGCGAAACGGCGACGGATTATACGGACAGCTGCGCCTGGTATGCCGATTATGTGCATGCCCTTCTGGAAACGCAGGATCCCGACACGGGAAGTGTCGCCGATATGGCGCCGCGCAATTTCAATACCGATGCGGACGGCAGGGGAGGAAACGGCGGAAACAATGTGTGGGGAGACGCGATCGTGACGATCCCCTGGACGCTCTATTGCAAATACGGATCGGTGCGCATCCTGGAGGAGGCGTACGACGGCATTTCCGCCTGGATCGGATATCTGGCTGAGAACAATGAGGGATGGGTACGGCCGGACAGCGGCTACGGTGATTTTCTGGCGCTGGACGATGCATCCGTGTCATGTATGAACACGGCCTGGAGCGCACATGTCTGCGATCTGGCGGCGCGCATGGCGCGGATCCTGGATAAGGAGGATGACGCGGAACGTTTTGCTTCATATGCAGGAGAATTCCGCAGGGCTTTCGGGGAGAACTGGGTCACGGAGGCGGGCTGGACGACGACCGGCAGTCAGGGTTCCTTTGTGACGGGGATCGCGTTTGATCTGTTCCCGGATCCGTTTCGGGAGACGGCGGTCGAAAAACTGGCGGTCACGATCGATGCGCAGGACGGCAGGACCATGACCGGATTTGCCGCGACACCGTTCCTGTATCGGGTGCTCTCGGATCACGGAAGAGCAGACCTCGCCTGGCAGATGCTGCTTTCCGAAGAACCGGGGACGCTCCTTGATCAGGCGGCAAAGGGAGCGACCACCATATGGGAGAACCGGAACGCATATCGGGAAACCGGAGACGGCGGTTATGAACTGACGGGATCGCTTGCTCATCCGGCCTTCGGTTCCGCGGGGCACTGGCTGTTTGACGGCTGTCTGGGAATCCGCTATGATGAAGAAAGACCGGGATACCGGCATGTGATCCTGCAGCCTGTACCGGACCGATCTCTGGCATGGGCGCAGGGGAGTTATGAATCGCCCTACGGACAGATCCGGAGCGGTTGGGAATACACGGATGAGGGACTCTCTTTCCGGGTGCGTCTGCCGGCAAATACAGACGGGACCATGATCCTGCCGGACGGTGACTGGACCGTATCCGAGGCGGGATCCGGAAAAGAACTGTCCGGTCCGGAGACGGAGAGGACAGGAGAGGAAGTGCGCCTGGAACTGCCTGCCGGAGAGTTTGTGATCAGAGAACGATAGGAACGGAGGATGCCCCGCATGAAGACCGCGGCGGTCCTGCTGGCCGGCGGAAGCGGCAGCAGGATGGGAGGCAAGGTAAAGAAACAGTATCTGGAGCTGGCGGGGAAGCCGCTCATGGTCTATGCCCTGAACACCTTCCAGCACAGCTTTGTGGAGGAACTGATCCTGGTGGCGGCACCGGGTGATGAGGACTATGTGCGCCGGGAGATCGTCGCGAAATACGGTCTTGATAAAGTGAAAGCCGTCGTTCCCGGCGGACGCGAACGCTACCATTCCGTCCACTGCGGCCTGCAGGCCGTGACGGATGCCGGTGTGATCCTCATCCATGATCTGGCAAGACCCTTCGTGACGGAGGAGATGATCCGCAGGGCGGTGGACGAAGCGATGGTTTCACGCGCCGCCGTGGTAGGGGTCCCCGTGAAGGATACCATCCGTGTCACGGACGCGGACGGCTACGGTGTGGATACGCCAAAGCGCAGCATGCTCATGGCAGCGCAGACCCCGCAGGTTTTTGAGGCTTCTCTCATCCGGACCTGCTATGACAGACTTCTGGCTGAAGAGGAGACCGTCTTATCGGACGGTACGGAGATCACCGACGACGGGCAGGTGGTGGAGCTCTTCTCCGATGTACGCGTGAAGATGACAGAGGGTGCGGCCAGTAATATTAAGGTCACCGTCCCGGAGGACCTGACGGCGGCGGAGGCGATCCTGAAGAAACTGTATGCGAACGGGGAACTGCGTGCCCCGGAGGTGTGTGTATGAAGATCTTTCTCGAGGTGCTGGGACATGTCCTGCCCTTTGTGGGGGCGTTTCTCGCGGACCTGATCCTGACGAAGTTCTTAAGCAACGAAAGACTGCACGGCAAGCTCCATCTCGTGCTGCTGCGCTCGATCATCCGGATCGTGATCTGGGGCGCCGCGGTCATCACGGCGGTGTCCTTTATCCCGAAATTCACGAGGACCTGGGAGACGGTGATCGCTTCCTCCGGTGTGGTCGCGGTGGTGCTCGGTCTTGCGGCCCAGTCGACGCTCGCCAATGTCTTCTCCGGGATCGCGATGTCCGTCACCCAGTCGAGGCCGTTTGACATCGGAGACCGGATCCAGATCGGTACCAACGATCCCGGTTTTGTGGTGGATATCACATTAAGGCATGTGGCGATCCGCACCTTTCAGAATGAAGTGATCTACGTCCCCAATTCCGTGGCGGGGAGCTCGACGATCATCAACTATACCAAGATGACCTCGTATTCCTATCCGATTGTCGTGTCCGTGGCCTACGGGACGGATGTGGAACGGGCGATGAAGATCATGAGCGATGTGATCGCTTCACACCCGAAATACGCGGGAGAGGGCGATCCCCCGATCCTGTGCAGGGAACTGGGGGATTCGGGGATCACGCTCAGAGGCATGATGACTACGGGGATCTTCGGTGACAATCCGACGGCCTGTTCGGACTGCCGGGTGGAGATCCTGAAGCGCTTTGCGGAGGAGGGGATCGAGATCCCGTATCCGCATATGGATGTGACAATGCGGGGAGAAAAGGAGGCAAGCAGATGATCAGATTAAAGATCCGCGGGGAGTTAAAGGATTATCCGGAGGGGACCACCTATGAGCAGATCGCGGAGGAATACCAGAAGTACTATGATCAGCGGATCGCGCTGGTCAAGTTAAACGGCAAGATCCGGGAACTCATGCATGAAGTGGAGCGCTACGGCGAGCTGACCTTCCTCACCTGTGCCGACCGGGCGGGGCACAAGGCCTATGTCCGTACGGCGCTGATGCTGATGATCAAGGCCTTCCGCGATGAATTCGGCGTGACGGATCAGCCGGTGGTCAAGGTGGAGTTCACGCTGGGAGCGGGGTATTACTGCACGATGCGGCCTGGCTTTACCATCGATGAGGGGATCCTGAACCGCGTGGAAGAGCGGATGCGCGCGCTGATCAAAGCGAAGACCCCGATCAGCAAGAAATCCCTGCCTCTGGATGAGGCGCTGCAGATCTTCCTTGACCAGGGCATGACGGACAAACTGAAGCTCTTCCGCTACCGCAGGAGCAGTTCGGTGAATGTCTACCGGCTGGATGATTTCTGCGATTATTTCTACGGGTACATGCTGCCGGATCTGTCCTACTTAAGCGCCTTCGCGCTGAAACAGTATGAGGACGGTTTCCTGCTGATCCTCCCCAACAGACAGACCCCCGATGAACTGCCGGAATTCGATGACAGGCAGAATCTCTTTGCCCAGATGGTCATGGGTACCGAGTGGGGCATGATGATGGGGATCGAGACGGTCGGGGATCTCAACGATCTGATCGTGCGCGGAGAGACCGAGCAGATCATCCTCGTGCAGGAAGCACTGCAGGAACGCCGGATCGGAGAACTCGCCGAGAAGATCCATGACAGGGAGGGCGTGAAATTCGTCATGATCGCGGGACCCAGTTCCTCCGGCAAGACCACCTTTGCCAACCGGCTCTCCATCCAGCTGCGCACCTACGGCCTCGTGCCGCATCTGATCAGTCTCGATGACTATTACAATGACAGGGACCAGGCACCGCTCGATGAGAACGGGAAGCCCAATTTTGAGTGTCTCGAAGCACTGAATGTGGAAGGCTTCAACCGGGATATGGTGGAACTCTTAAACGGCGGCGAGGTGGAGCTGCCCCGCTACAATTTCCTCTCCGGCAAGAGCGAGATGAGC
>JAEEGL014311857.1_pt1 | contig 17313 bp, 11 predicted proteins | sample 9134231 | NCBI WGS metagenome assembly JAEEGL01 (sample SAMN16246548, study PRJNA631951) | gut metagenome | biome: gut microbiome; feature: rumen; material: fiber-attached | host: Bos | place: Iran: Karaj | collected 2018-10
CAGCCGATTCCGGCGCCCTGGCTGCGCGGGCCGCGATCGGCCCCCTGCGTGTGCCGGCGGGCTTGCCCGCCGGTTGGTCCGCTCCCCCATGCCCGCGCCGGCCGCAAACAGGGCCCCGAAATGGTTGCCACGGCGGCCCCGCCGGAATCTCGTACAGCGGAGACGCTCACGGAGGCGGAGAAGACCCGTAGGATCGTGGAGAAGGCAGAGGTGACGGCGCCGGGGAAGTCCGCGGAGACGGTGGAAAAAGACGTCGCGAGCCGGAAACTCGAGGAAATCGAGCCGGGAACTCGTGCGGCGGACAAGGTGGTCTTGACGGACGGGGACGGCAACCTGGTGCGGAATGCGGACCTGTCCGACGAGACGGCGGCCGAACTGCAGCGGTCCATCGACCTGTCGCAGGAGGCGAAGGCGGCGAGGCCGCATGTCGACCAGCGCGAGACAATCGCGGCGGCGATGCGGTTCCTGGAGAACGTGAAGGGGGTGGCGCTGCGGATCGCGACGGGCGCGGATGAGATGCCGGCTGCGGTGCGGAGGACGGCGGAGGCGGTCGCGCGCGGGATCGAGTCCGTGCGGGCGTGGGTGGACACGCGGTCGCGCGAGGTCTGGGTGCGGGCGGACAAGGTGGGGGCGTCGGAGATCCCGGCGCTCCTGTCGCACGAGGTCGTCGGGCACCTGGGGCTGCGCGCGCTCTTCGGGGAGGCGTACGACAACTTCCTCGACCGTGTGTTCGCGTCCCATGCGGGCGACGCGGAGATGGCGCGGGTCATGGACGACTACAAGTACGACCGCAATACGGAGAGCGGGCGGCGGGCGCTGGCGGAGGAGTTCCTGGCCAAGTGGTCGGAGGCGCGCGGGACCGCGAGGCCCGCGTGGTACAAGTCGATGGTCGCGCGGATCCGCACGTGGCTCGGGAAGATCTTCCCGTCGCTCCGCGTGACGGACGCCGAGATCGAGAACGCGCTGGCCAGGTCCGCGGAGGCGACGAGAAACGGCGGACTTGAAAAGTCAGGATCCGCCACGCAGGCGTCTGACTCCAAAAGTCAGGACGCCGTGCGGTTCGAGGTGGAGGAGGTGAATAAAATCTTCAATGATGAACTGGCTCAATATAACACACTGAAAGAAGGGCATGTGTTCCAGTTGGGAATGCCTTCGCAGATTCTTCTTGATTATGGTTTGCCGAATCTACCTATTGAGTTAAGCCGCCGTCAAATAGAAGTCAAGTCGAAACTGTCACGGCATCTATTTCCTGTGGCGTCGTTGCAAAATATGGTAAATGCTTTACAGAATCCCATTGCTATATTCGAGTATTCCGATCCTTCCATCCTAAACGTTATCATTGATCTGACGGAAAGAGGAAAGCACTTTTTGGTCGGCATTCATATGAAGTCCGGTTATCGGGGAACCGAAGTCAATAATATTCGCGGTCTCTTTCCGCGGGATGCCGTAGATTGGCTTCGGTGGATTCAGAAAGGCAAGGCGCTGTATCTGGACAAAAACAAGGTTCAGAACATTGTCGCCCAAGTAGGAATGAATTTCCCGCAGGTGAACGATTTTGATCTGAACCTCGTAAATAAGATAATTGCTGAATTCGATAATGCAAGTCATAAAAAAACAAATGCGGAAGATAATCTCCGCCTTTCGGTGGAGAGTTCGGAGGCGCGCGCGGCGCGGGAATACGCGGAGGTGGAGGCGAGGTTCAAGGGGACGGACAAGTGGATGAAGGCGCCGAACGGCGTGGAGACGCGGCTCTCCGAGCGGCAGTGGGTGCAGGTGCGCACGCCGTCCTTCAAGGAGTGGTTCGGCGACTGGGAGGCGGATCCGGCGAACGCCTCGGGGGTGCTGGACGCGAACGGCGAGCCGCGGGTGCTGTACCACGGCAGTTCGAAGTGGTTCACGGCATTCAACGAGGGCGGCCAGCATCAAAGCGGTGCCCCGGATGGCAGCATCTTCATGAGCGACAACAGGGAAATCGCCAATTCCTTTGTCGCGGGCAATTGGTATGGCCTGTCCGATGGGATGCAAAGCAGGCAGAGTCCAGATGTCGTGCTGGATCCGAATTCCCCTCTGCACAGACGCTATCGCTGGGGGGTGGATCGGGAAGGCGGCATTTATCCGCTATTTGCGAACATGAGAAATCCCCTTGTCGTTGATTTCAATGGGGAAACTTGGCAAAACGGTCCCGGAGGAAAGGACATCAACCAAATCGTCCGAGACGCTCAAGGGCAAGGCAAAGATGGCGTGATCGCAAAAGACATCAGGGATGTGGGGGCCGTTGACGCCAATGTCGAAGTCCCCGCCTCCACTGTCTTTGTCACCTTCAAGCCGAACCAGGTGAAGTCGGCGACGGAGAACATCGGCACCTTCGACGGGGCGGAGGCCGGCCTGCGCTTCTCGCTGTCGACGTATTCGGAGCTGGACCAGCGCGGGATGGTGGCGGCGCTGCGGATGTACTGCACGTCGCGGTTCCACCCCGACCGCGGGGCGGACTACTTCGCGCTGCTGCGTCGGCTGGGGTTCGAGCCGTACTGCGAGGCGGACGCGCTGGAGTTCGCGGAGCAGGCGTGCGCGCTGAACCGCCAGGAGCGGCAGGAGCGGCTGGCGCGGGCGCGGGAGGATTGGCTGTCGCAGAAATACCAGATCCTGCAGGAGGTGCTGGAGTACACGGGGAAGACGCTTCCGACGCTGAAGCTGAAGCCGTCGCACGAGTACCTGGGCGAGGAGTTCAACTCGTCGTTCGTGGACAGGGCGTTCGACGAGTACGCGCGCAGCCGTGACAAGGGGCGGAAGCTGCGTGCGAAGGTGCTGAACGCGGAGGGGGCGGCGACGGACGAGGTGGCGCAGGCCATCGCGGAGCGCCGCGGCGTGGGGGACGCGCGGGCGGTGGAGGAGGAGATCGTGGAGTTCTTCCGGAACCGGCACCTGAAAGACCTTTACAAGGAATACGCGGACGCGCGCGCGGAGGAGAAGGTCCTGTCGCGGGAGCAGGCGGCGCGGGCGAAGGAGGAGGCGGAGGCCTCGGCGCGCTACCAGGCGGCGGAGGAGGCGGAGGCGATCCTCGCGGAGAAGCGCGAGATCACGCCGGAGTACGCGCGTGAGAACCCGCTGGTGTGGGAGCAGGTCTGGAGGCAGGTCGTCGGGGAGGGCGAGGCGCCCGCGAACCCCGGCGAGGCGGAGCTGGCGGTGGTGAACTCGGCGATCAGGTCGGAGGGCTTCAACCCGGCCGACCTGGTGTCGCGGCTGCAGGCGCAGCGGGAGCGGATGCGGGACGACTACCTGAAGCGGCTCTCGACGATCCGGGAGGCGCTGCGGGCGGACAGGGCGGACGCGCTGGCGCTGCAGCGGGCGGCGCTGGACTTCGCGCGGGAGCACCTGGAGGAGGGGGCGCGGGAGGAGTTCGCGCGGTCGATCGTGAACCTGGCGCAGTACTCGAACAGCCCGTCGGCGGTGCACCCCGAGGGGCGGCGGGTCTTCGAGTTCAACCGCATCGTGGCGCGGATGCTGGAGGCGTCGGCGGAGGGGCGGCGGTCGTGGCAACCATTTTCGGGGCATTTGCCAGGCAATTGCCGATCTCTTGTGAAACAGCGCGTATGTTCAAAGTCGTAGCCACGGCGTCTCGCCGTGGCGGTCCGCCGAGCGTACGGTGCCCAGTTCGAGCCGCCACAACACGTAGCCAAGGCTTCGGAATCGACAGCCGGTCATTCACCGGGCCGCCGTGGCGATCCGCCGAGCGTACGGTGCCCAGTTCGCGCCGCCACAACACGCAGCCAAGGCTTCGGAATCGACAACCGGTCATTCACTGGGCCGCCGTGGCAACCATTTTCGGGGCGTTCGCCAGGCAATTGCCGATCTCTTGTGAAACAGCGCGTATGTTCAAAGTTGTCGCCACGGCGAGACGCCGTGGCAACCATTTTTGGGGCGCTCGCTCTATGGCCCACCTGAAGTCCTCGTCGCGGGGCAACAAAAAAGCCCCAAACCGTTTGGCTTGAGGCTTTAGAAATTGGTGCCTTCGCGGAGATTCGAACTCCGGACCAATTGATTAAGAGTCAACTGCTCTACCAGCTGAGCTACGAAGGCATCTCTTGTTGGACGCGGCGCTTAAGATAATCCGTGAAAATCGGATTGCAAGCGGGGATTTGAAAAAAAGTCGAAAAAAGTGCGTTGGAGCGGGGAAAGCCCGCTATAGTAGGGCATCAGCAAGAAAGGAGGGGAAGAAAGGAGCGCGAAAGCCATGACACCATCCCAGATCAGCGCGGGGGAACTCGCGGAGTTTGAAGCCAAATACCAGGTTCGTCATTCCATCGGCGATTTGACGCCCACGGCATGCGAGTTGTTCGGGGTTCGCGCGCCGCAGGAGTGCGGCGCGGTCGCGGTGCCCGAGGTGGTGGACCAGGCGGGGCATCTGATGGGTGGCGAGGGGAAATGCGAGCGGGCGCTGCTCTTCTGCCCTGACGCCTGGGGATGGACGCAGGGCGAGCATTACCCTGAACTGCGGGCGCGGGTGAAGGCGCTGGCGGGCTTCGAGGTGGAATGCGCGTCGGTGATGCCCAGCGTGACGCCAGTCTGCTACGGGACGATCTTCAGCGGGGCGTCGCCGAAGGTGCATGGCATCCAGAAGTACGAGAAGCCAGTGCTGCAGGTGGAGACGCTCTTCGACGTGCTGGCGGAGGCGGGCAAGGAGGTCGCCATCCTCTCCGTCAACCACTGCTCGATCGACTGCATATTCCGTCGGCGCAAGATCGACTACTACTCGTTTCGAACGGACGAGCAGGTCTTCCAGGAGACGCGCCGGCTGATCGCCGAGGGGAAATACGAGGTGCTCGTCTCGTATATGACGGGCTACGACCATGTGGCTCACCACACGGGGCCGTGGTCGGAGGCGTCGGTGGCGGAATTGGCCCTGGCGGTGGAGCGCTTCGAGCAGTATGTCGCGGACACGGAGGAGCACTGGGGCGCGCGCAACCGCCTGGTCGCATTCCTGCCCGACCACGGGCAGCACTGCGTGGACGCCGAGACCGGGGCGCACGGGCAGGACATCCCCGAGGACATGCGGGTCAACCACTACTACCGCGTGCGCGGACGGTGAGGCGCGGGGCAAACGATGGCGGGCGCATTATATTAACGTCGTTGCCGGGGTGCTGGGCGCGGGTCGCGCCCGGCTGAGATGAGACCCGTGAACCTGAACTGAGTAATTTCAGCGTAGGGAGCCTGACGAATTATGTCGAAGTTGCATGATTTGCGCCTCCTGACTGAGCAAGGAGGTGCAAGATGAGCGAAAAGGGAACGCAGTTGGAACTGGCGCGCGCGGGGGTGGTGACGGAGGCGATGCGCGCGGTAGCGGCGTCGGAGCGTCGGGATGCGGAGTTCATCCGCGCGGGGGTGGCGGCGGGGCGCATCGTGATACCCGCGAACACGGGGCACACGTCGCTCCAGCCGATGGGCATTGGTCGGGAACTCAGGACCAAGATCAACGCGAACATCGGGACTTCGCCGACCTCCAGCTGCATTGAACTGGAACTCAAGAAACTCGACGCGGCGGTGAAATACGGCGCGGACACGGTGATGGACCTCTCCACCGGCGAGCGCCTGGAGGAGACGCGCCGTTCGATCATCGCGCATTCGCAGGTGCCGATCGGGACGGTCCCCATCTACGAATTGGTGTGGCGCAGCGGCCTCGACGACGACGCGGACATCGACTTCTCCCGCGAGGCGGTGCTCTCGGTGATCCGCGACCAGGCGGAGCAGGGCGTCGACTACATGACCATGCACTGCGGCATCCGCCCGTCGATGCTGCCTGCGGCGCGGGCGCGGAAACTGCGCATCGTGTCGCGCGGCGGCTCGCTGCTCGCGCGCTACATGGCGAAGACAGGCCACGACAATCCGTACTACGAATTCTACGACGAGATCCTGGAGATCTGCCGTCGATACGACGTGACGATTTCGCTGGGGGACGGGCTGCGTCCAGGGTGTCTGTCGGATGCGTCGGACGCGGCGCAGTTCGCGGAGCTGGCGCAGCTGGGGGAACTGGCGGCGCGGGCGCAGGCGGCGGGCGTGCAGGTGATGATCGAGGGGCCTGGGCACATTCCGCTGGACCAGGTGGAGATGAACATGAAACTGGAGCGGCAGCTGTGCCACGACGCGCCCTTCTATGTGCTGGGGCCCGTGACGATGGACTGCGCGCCAGGCTACGACCACATCACCAGCGCGATTGGCGCGGCGGTGGGGGCGTGGCATGGCGCGGCGATGCTGTGCTACGTCACGCCGAAGGAGCACATCGGGCTGCCGAACGCCGAGGATGTGCACCAGGGTGTCATCGCCTACAAGATCGCGGCGCACGTGGCGGACATCGCGAAGCACATTCCAGGGGCGACGGAGCGGGACGACGCGATTTCGGACGCGCGCGCGGCCTTCGACTGGGGGCGGCAGTTCGAGCTGGCGCTGGATCCTGAGAAGGCGAAGGCGATGCGCGAGGAGGCGATCCGCGAGCGCAACGGCGGCAAGGGCGTGCACGACCACGAGCATTTCTGCTCGATGTGCGGCGCCAAGTTCTGCTCGCTGCGCGTAAGCCAGGAGATCTAAGGCCATGCTGAAGAAGGTGCTGACCATTGCGGGATCGGATTCGAGCGGCGGCGCGGGCATCCAGGCCGACCTCAAGACCATCGCGGCCTTCGGGCACTACGGGATGAGCGCCATCACGGCGCTGACCGCGCAGAACACGCTGGGCGTGCAGGGCGTGCTGCCCACGCCGCCCGAGTTCGTCGCCGCGCAGCTGGAGAGCATCTTTGCGGACATCACGCCCGACGCGATCAAGGTCGGGATGCTGGGGAACGCGGACATCGTTCGGGCGGTGGCGGCGGCGCTGCGGGGCCATCCCGGCATCCCGCTGGTGGTGGATCCTGTGATGATTTCGACGAGCGGCCATGCGCTGCTGGAGGCGGATGCGGTGGCGGCGCTGCGCGAGGAACTGATGCCGCTGGCGACCATCGTCACGCCGAACATGCCCGAGGCGGCGGCGCTGACGGGGCGTCCCGTGGCGACGGCGGAGGAGATCCGCCAGGCGGCGGAGGCGGTGGCGGCGCGGCTGCCTGGGGTGGCGGTGCTGGTCAAGGGGGGGCACCGTGCCGACAATTCCGCCGACGACCTGCTGCGCACCGCCGACGGGGAGATGGTGCAGTTCCGCGGGGAGCGCGTGGATACGCGCAACACCCATGGCACGGGCTGCACGCTTTCCGCCGCGATCGCGTGCGGGCTGGCCGAGGGCTGGGAACTCGCCTGGGCCGTGCAAAGCGCCAAGGAGTATCTGTCTGGCGCGCTGCGTCACGATCCGCATCTGGGGCACGGCAACGGCCCGCTTGACCATCAGTGGAAGATGCACGGATAGGGCGCGCGGGGCGGTCTGCGGCCGAATACGGCGCAGTTTTCCCTGGACGACATCGGTTTCGGTCTGGTTTTGCGCGCCAAGTGGATCCGCCCGCTTGGTGAACAGCGCATTGTCCAATTATAGTACGCGTACATACGGAGGGGGTGATTGTCTGGACTGGAGGAGACGGGAATGATGCGTCGGGTATGGATGGCGTTGGCGGGGCTGGCATTGTGGCTGGGAGTGGCACGGGCGGCGGAGGGGCTGCCGATGTTTGCGGGTGTGCCTGACGGGGAGTCGATGGCGTCGGCGCCGCCTGAATCGACGGTGGCGCTGCTGTATATGAACCGTGTCGGGCTGGATGCGTGCTGTTCGGGACTGGAGCAGGCATTGCAGGAGGCGGTGCGCCAGAAACTCCTGGAGCAGGAGGAGGTGACGGCGATGCTGCGGCGGGCGGAGAAGGGGCTGGTGGACTTCCGCAGGGAATTGCAGGCCCTGGGCTTCGAGCAGTTGCTCGTGGCGCTCGGGACGACGGATTGCAGGGAGGTGGAGGTAGTGGCGGCGCTTCGCTTCGGGAAGTCGGTTTCGGACGCGCAGTTGCAGCGGAGTCTTTTGGCGGTGGCGCCTGAGTTGAACGGTGTGCTGGAGATCCAGGCGCAGGGGGTGTATGTCAAGGGGGAACTGGTGCTGCCGCTGCATTGGCTGGAGGAACGACGGGTGCTGGTGATGGGCGCGGATGACAGCGTGCCGAAGGCGCTGGCGCGGATGTCGGCGAAACGCCCGACTGCTTTCCCGAACGAGGCACTGCGCCTGCTGGGGCGGGAGGGCTTCCAGCTGCTGTTCGTGAACCAGCCGTGTCTCAGGGAATTCGCGGCGGGGCAGCCGCAGTTGTCACGGGAGGCGCTGGGGTTCCATCTGCCGCTGGCGGCGGCGGTGTCGTCGGATGCCGTGAGGACTCGGCTGCAAATGGAGTTCGGCGCGGAAGCGGATGCCCGTAAAGTGTCGGAGATCTGCGGGAATCTGATTCAGATGGCGGTTGCGCTGGTCGAGAAACTGAAGACGGCGCCGTTGCTGGAGAAGGCGGAAATGGCGTCGTACAAGGCGATGATTCTGCAGACGCTCCAGGGGGTGCAGAGCATTTCCAGCCATGCCGAAGGCACCCGCGCGGTGGTGGAGATGGGGGAGGGCGGGAGCGTCGTGTTCGCGGTGGTTCCCATCGGGGCGGCCGTCTTGCTGCCTGCGTCGAGCGCGGCCCGCGAGAGGGCGCGGTGCATTTCCTGCGTGAACAATGTGAAGCAGATGCTGCTGGGATGCATGTTGTATGCCGAAGACAGTGAAGGGCGGCTCCCGCCGTCGGCGAAGTGGACGGAGGTGTTGAAGGAGTATGGGGGCAAGCAGGAACTGGAGTGTCCTGGAGGGGGGCGGTATGGGTATTACGGCGGGGGCTGGAAGACGCGGGAGATTCCGAAACCTGATGCGACGGTCATTCTGGTGGATGAGAAGCCGCATGGCCAGTCGTTTGTGGTTGGATTCGCGGACGGGCATGTTTTGACGATACCGATGGCGGGGTCATTGGAGGAATCGGTGAAGAAAGCGGGATATGTGCTGTTGCAGCCGAAGGATGTCAAATAAGGAGGGCCAGGAGATGAAGGGAATGCGGATGATGTCGGTGCTGGCGGCGGTATGGCTGGCGGTCGCGGCGGTGGCGCCCGGGGCGACTTTGGCGGAGCGCTGGCGTGCGCCTGGGAACGCGGCGTTTCGGGCGGCGCATTTGCCTGGTGCGCGGCTGCTGGTGCTGGTGAGCGCGGAGGGGGCGCTGGAGATGGCGCGGCTGCTGCCAGCGGCGGACCGTCTGGAGTTGTCGCAGGAGCAGCGTCGGATGATGCAGTGGTTCGCGTCGGCGGCGAAATTCGCAGTGGCGCATCGTTTTGAGATGGCGATGCTGACGGCGGGCTGGAAGGATGGCAAGGCGGACAAAATCAAGCGCATCGCCATCGCGCTGAAGTTCCAGGAGCCTGTCACGGAGACGCAGTTGCGCGGATTGCTCCAGGAGGCGGGCCAGCAGGTGCGGAAACAGGACGGGGTCTTTCGGATGGACGGGGCCGAGGGCGGGGAGGCGCTGGCGCTTCTGGAAGGGGGGCGCGTGCTGGTCTATGCCGAGACGCTGGCGCTGTTGCGGGAACTGGAGGGGAATATGCGCGCGCGGCGCGATTTCCCAGGAGCGCAGACGGCGAATCTGCCGCCGCAGGAATGCCTGCTCTACGCGGATCTGGACGACGCCTGGGGGCTGCTGGAGGACGACAGTCTTCGCGATGGCATGAAGGAATTGGGGATCGGGTTGCCGTCGGCGGTGGCGCTGGGGCTGGATGCCAGGGGCGCGGTGTGTCGACTGGTGTGCAAGTCGGCGGAGGATGCGGCCATCTACCTGGGCGCCCTGCAGGTGGCGGAGATTGTCGGGCGGCAGATCCTGGTGGCGGAGCGGTCGGAGAATCTCAATACGGCGGGGGAATATAGTGCGCTTCTGGCGGGGATGGATCGGCTGCGGCTGTCGCGCGAGGGCTCCATCGTGGAAATCCGCTATGACGGGGATCTGCTGCGGGATTGCCTGCCAGTCATGAAGCCGCTGCTGGAGAAGAGGGGGCAGAAGGAGGCGATCTCCGACATGAAGCAGCTGACGCTTTGCCTCTTCTTGTTTGCCGATGACCATGACGACCGTCTCCCGTCGGCGGAGACCTGGAAGAAGGATCTGCGGCCGTATCTCCCGCCGAAACTTCTTCTGGACGGCGACCGCTACCGCTACTACGGCAACGGGCGGAAATTCTCCGATGATCCCAAGCCCACCGAGACAGTGCTGGTGGTCGACACGGTGCCGAAGGACGGCAAGTTCATTGTCGGCTTCGGCGACGGGCATGTCGAGGCGCTGGAGGGCGCCACCATCGAGGCGGCGCTCCAAAAACGCGGGGCGACCGTGTCGCCGCAGGCCCGATAGGCGGGGCCGCTGGTGCAGGATGGCCCTGGAAGCGACAGGAAATTCGGGAGCCATGTTCCCCATATAGGTCGACATTTTCATGCCCGAAGGTGTTGCCACGGCGGCCTCGCCGTGGCGGTCCGCCGAGCCTGCGGTGCCCAATCAGGGGGGCGCCACAGGGCGCAGCCAAGACTTCGGAATCGACAGCAGGCCATTCACCGCGCCGCCACGGCGAGGCCGCCGTGGCAACCATTTTCGGGGCATCCCTAGGCAATTGTCTACCCTCATGGGGGACGGCGCGAAGCCGGAAAAGCCAGGCAAGGCTGGGGATTTGCCTGGGGGGCTATCTTCTGGGCAGTCGCGGGCCTTGTCGATATTTAGGGGGAGGTGCCTCGCGTCGTTGGCGTGGGAAGAGCAGGGCGTGCTGTTCCATGCGTTCGCGGTCGGTGCGGGCGACGTGGATGGGGGTGCCGTCGGGGGCGCGTCCTGAGAAATACATGGCGGTGGCCATGGTGCCAGGGGTGGGGATGAAGCACTGGGATTGCTCCAGGCTCCAGCCCCGGGCGGCGAACCAACTGGCGAGTTCGCGCATGTCGGCGGCGGTGCAGCCGGGGAATGCGCTCATCACGTAGGGCACGATATACTGCTCCTTGCCGTGGCGTCGGCAGATTTCCCCGAAGAGCTGGCAGAAGCGCTCGAAGAGGCGGAAGTCCGATTTGCGCATCAGTTCCAGCACGCGCCGGGCGCGGTGCTCCGGCGCCAGTTTCAGGTGTCCGCCGACGAACTCCCCGACCAGACCGTCGATGAAGCGCGGCTCCAGCAGGGCGAGGTCGTGGCGGATGCCGGAGGCGATGTCGACGTGCCGGACGCCCGGCAGCGCGCGCACCTGCCGCAGCAGCTCCAGGTATTTCATCTGCGCGGGGACGAGGTTCGGACACAGCTGCGGCTCCAGGCACGAGTAGCGGCGGCAGTGCGCGCCGCCGATGCGGCAGGTCGTCCCCCACAGATTTGCGGTCGGGCCGCCGATGTCGGAGATGGTCCCTTTCCAGCCGGGCAGGGTTGTCAGCAGGCGCGCCTCCCGCAGGATCGAGGCGGCGCTGCGGCTCACGAGGCGGCGTCCTTGGTGGAGCGCCAGCGAGCAAAACGAACAGCCGCCCGCGCAACCGCGCATGGCGGTGATGCTCCATTGGATCATCGGCTGTGCCGGAATCGGCTGGCGGTAGCCGGGGTGCGCCTGGCGCGTGAAGGGCAGCTCGTAGAGCGCGTCGAGTTCCGCCGTGGTCAGTGGCGCGGAGGGCGGCTCGATGACCACGAAGCGGCTGCCGTGGCGCTGCGCGAGGCGGATGCCGCCGTCCTGCACCGCCCATTCCGCCTCGCGGGTCGCCTCGATCAGGCGTGCGGGATCCGCCTGGATCTCCTCATACGAGGGCAGTTCACGGCAATCGGGCGGAAGAGCCGCCTCGACGCGGCAACTGCCCAGGAGGCCGTCCCAGTCGCGGCGTCCGTCGGCGAGACGATGGGCGACTGCGCAGAGCGCCTTCTCGCCCATTCCGTAGAGCAGGAGGTCCGCCTTGCTGTCGAGGAGAATCGAGCGGCGCAGGGAGTCGCTCCAGAAGTCGTAGTGCGCCATGCGGCGCAGCGAGGCCTCGATGCCGCCGATCACGACGGGCAGGCCGGGGAACGCCGCGCGCGCCAAGTTGCTGTACACAAGTATCGCCCGATTGGGGCGCGCACCGCACTTTCCGCCTGGCGTGTAGGCGTCGTCGTGGCGCAGTTTGCGGAAAGCCGTGTAGTGGCAGAGCATCGAGTCGAGATTGCCTGCGGAGACCCCGCAGAAGAGCCTGGGGCGGCCCATCCGCGACAGCGCCGACGCATCCCGCCAGTCTGGCTGCGCGATGATTCCGACGCGCAGCCCGGCATTCTCCAATACTCTTCCCAGCAACGGGATGCAGAATGACGGATGGTCGATGTGCGCATCCCCAGTCACCAGCAGCACATCCAGTTCGTTCCACCCACGGCGCCGCATCTCCTCCCGCGTCGTCGGCAGAAACTTGCCGCAATCGCCAAAAGCACGGTTTTGGGGAGAATTGTTCATGTTTGTCGGGGTTTGTCTGGAAAATGCGAATTTGTGGATTTCGGGAAAAGATGCGAACATAATATAATCTAAAATTGATTTGCGGGAATGGCCGGAACCTGTAGATAACTTGTAGAAAACCTGTAGAAAGGGGGAGAGGTCTTCACTTGAAAGCAACGGCTAAACGGATTGGGGGTGGATTTTGGGGGGATTGTTGTCGGGTGTCCTGGTCAAAAAAAGCGTGCCAAAAAGGCGGGTTGCCGCGAAAAAAAATCTTTGCGAGGGGTGAATCAAGAGGTTATGGCGGAAATGGCGGTTGGAGGGGGCAAAAAAGATGTCGGAGCGGTTTGCCAAACGGGAAAGGGGGGTTACAGTTTGCACCGTTACCAGCCCCTGTCCAGAAAGGCAAGCCGCAGTACCGACGGGGCGCTCGCATCCCCTTTTTTTTTCGACGCGGCTTCATCCTGGCCTTTCCTCGTTTTTCGTTGGTCGGGCAGCGACATGCCCTTCCTATCGAATGCCCCGTGCGCCCGACCACCTTCCGCTGCTGGTTGGTAGCCCCTTTTTGTCTCTGTTTCCCATGGATTCCGTCTCTTGTTCCATCACCGTGATCTGGCAGCGTTGTTGCGACCTGCTGCAGAAGAAACTGAACCCGTCGGTCTTTTCGATGTGGTTCGGGCCAGATTCGGCGACGCCGCTTTCGCTTGACGAGCGCGAGTTCGTGCTTGGGCTGCCGCCGAATTCCTTCATCGCCTGGGCCGAGAACTACCGTCCGATTGTGGCGGAGGCGCTCCAGGAAGTGACGGGGCGGGCCATCGCGGTGCGCTTCCGCGAGTCCGAGGAACTGCGCCCGAAGCGCGTGGAGGAACCCGCGGCGGCGAAGCCCGTCGAGGCGGCGCCGTGTGCGAAGGCGGTGTCGGAGCCTGCGCTGCTGCAGCGTCTGAACCGCTCGTATTCGTTTGAGAGTTTCGTGGTCGGGGCGAACAATCGGTTTGCCTTCAATGCGTGCGAGGCGGCGGCGCAGCATCCAGGCGGTTCGTACAACCCGCTGTTTCTGCACGGGGCTTCAGGCCTGGGCAAGACGCACCTGCTGCAGTCCATCGCGCGGGAGGTGCTGGCGCACAATCCGAAGGCCGTGGTCGAGTATCTGACCAGCGAGCAGTTCGGGAACCTCTTCATCGAGAGCGTGACCTCGCACGGCAAGGAGGCGATGGCGAAGTTTCGGCAGCGCTTTCGGAATGTCGACGTGCTGCTGCTGGACGATGTGCAGTTTTTCAGCGGCAAGACGGCGATGCAGGAGGAGTTCTTCCACACCTTCAACACGCTGTACGAGGAGCATCGGCAGATTGTGCTGACCTCCGACCGCATGCCGCAGGAGTTGTCGGGGCTGGAGGATCGTCTGGTGTCGCGTTTCTCGGGCGGGCTCACGGTGGACATCACGCCGCCCGACCTGGACATGCGCGTGGCGATTCTGCAGAGCAAGCAGAGCGGGCAGGAACTGCAGTTCTCGGAGGAGGTGCTGCGGTATCTGGCCAGCCGCATCAAGAGCAATGTGCGCAACCTCGAGAGTTCGCTGCTGACGCTGCGCGTCTATCTGGCGATGCCGCCCGTCGTCGATCCGCGCAATGTCACGCGCGCGCAGATCGACAAGATTCTCGGGAGCCGTTTTGAGACGGAGGCCGCCGAGCAGTTGACCGTCGCCCGCATCCTGGAGTTCGTCGCGCACTATTTCGATGTGCGCATCCAGGATCTCAAGGGCAAGAGCCGCCTCAAGGAACTCACCGTGCCGAGGCAGATCGCGATGTTCCTGGCGCGCCAGTTGACCGACAAGTCGCTGCCCGCGATCGCGGAGAGCTTCAACAAGAGCCATCCGACCGTGCTGCATTCCATTGATATCATCCGCAGCAGGATGGAGAAATCCGAAGAGTTCCGCCAGGAAGTCGCCTCCATCCAGCACCAGTTGCAGGAATAGCGATTTCTCGCGGGGCCTGGGTAGCTGGCGGCTACCCGAAGCATTCCGGCGGGCAAGCCCGCCGGCACACGGACTATTGGAAAACCCGGAAGATCCGGAAGATCCGGAAGATCCGGGAAATCCGGGAAATCCGGAAACCCCGGAAAATCCGGAAGATCCGGAAGATCCGGAAGACCCGGAAAATCCGGAAGACCCGGAAAATCCGGAAGATCCGGAAGATCCGGAAGATCCGGAAAATCCGGGAAATCCGGAAGATCCGGAAGATCCGGAAGATCCGGAAGATCCGGAAGATCCGGAAGATCCGGGAGATCCGGGAGATCCGGGAGATCCGGGAGATCCGGGAGATCCGGGAGATCCGGGAAATCCGGAAGATCCGGAAAACCCGGAAGATCCGGGAGATCCGGGAAATCCGGAAGATCCGGGGTAACAATGGCGGAGGGCGAAGGATTCGAACCTTCGAGGCGCGTAGGCGCCTGGCGCCTTAGCAAAGCGCTGCTTTCGGCCGCTCAGCCAGCCCTCCGCGGGCAATGGTTGGCGCCATCGGGCCTATCCCTTGAGCACGGCGAGGGGGGTGAGGCGGACGATGGGGGTGACGAGGTCGGCTTCGGCGGCGATGACCTCGTCGATGGGCTTGTAGGCCTGGGGGGCCTCGGAGAGGTCGAGGAGGCCCTTGTGGCGCTTGTCGAAGCCCTTGTATTTGCCCCAGCGCTCGTGGACGATGCCGTCCATGGCGGCGTCGCATTCCTCGACGGTGAGGTTGAGGCTTGCGGCGATGCGGCTCATGACGCGTCCCGCGCCGTGGGAGCAGCTCATGAAGGACTCGGGGTTCCCGAGGCCCTTGACGATGTAGCTGGCGGTGCCCATGGAGCCTGGGATGATGCCGATTTCGCCCTGTTTTGCGCTGGTGGCGCCCTTGCGGTGGATGTAGAAGTTGTCGCCGAGGTGTGCTTCGAGGGCGGCGTAGTTGTGGTGGATGTTGATTTCGCGCAGGAAGCTGGTCTCGGGGAAGGCCTCGGCGAGGGTCTCGCGGAAGGCGGCCATCATGCGGCGGCGGTTTTCGAGGGCGTATTCCATGGCGAAGGTCATGTCGCGGAAGTAGTCCTGGCCCTCCTTCGTGTTCATGGGGAGGAAGGCGAGTTCGGGGTTGGGGAGGCGGACATGGAAGGATGCGTCGAGTTTCTTGGCGACCTCCTGGTAGTGCTTCTCGACGCGCGCGCCGAGGTTGCGGCTGCCAGAGTGGATCATCAGCCAGACAAAGCCCTCGTCGGATTGCTGGAGCTCGGCGAAGTGGTTGCCGCCGCCGAGGGTGCCGAGATTGCGGCGGTCGAGGCGGCTGGGGAAGTCGCAGACGGCGCCGTTGGTGTCGAGATAGCGCTCGAAGCCCTCCCACTGCTGTGGGTGCTGGTGCGCGACGCCCTCGCCGACGGGGACGCGCTCCTTGAGGCGGTCCTGGATGGCGCGGCGCACGGGCAGTTCGGCGAGTTTTTCGGCGGGCAGGTCGGTCTCGACGGCGATCATGCCGCAGCCGATGTCGACGCCGACGGCGCTGGGCAGGATGGCGTCCTTGGCGGCGATGACGCCGCCGATGGGCATGCCGTAGCCCGCGTGGCAGTCGGGCATGAGGGCGACATAGCGTTCGAGGGCGGGGTGGTTGGCCAGGTCCATGGCCTGCTGGAGGGCCTTTTCATCGACGTTCTCGCACCAGCTCTTGACGGGGAGGCGGAGCGATTCGGATTGTTTGAGCCATTTCATCTGGTGACCTCCACTTGGGTAAGATCGCTGTCGGTTGCGCGGAATTCGATGGTGGCGCCGAGGAAGCGCCGAATGACCTCGCGGTTGGTCTCGGTGTGCGGGGTGGGCGTGCAGGTGAGGAAGGAGCCGCCTGCGCCGAGGGCGAGCGGCAGGAGCAGCTGGTCGGCGAGGAAGGGGCCGACGACCCAGCCGCGCTCCAGGTAGCGCCTGAGGTGGCGGGCGGCCTCGCGGGCGACGACGTCGCGGGAGCGCCCGTAGGTTCCGCAGGCGCTGAAGAGTTCGTGGATGTGCTCGTAGCGCAGCTCGGCGAAGAGGGCGTTGCCTGGGCCAGGGGAGTCCACCTCGCGGGCGTCGCTGTGGAAGAGCATCCTGTCCGCCAGCCCTGCCTGGAAGAGGCGCAGTTCATCATGGAGGATGCCTGCTTCCAGGCCGCTGCCGATGGCAGTCACCCGTGCCTCCTGGAGTTCTCCGCGCTCGTGGAGCGTGAACGGCCTCCAGGCCCGGGCGGGCTTGACCGAAAGGGTGATTCTACCCCCGCCGACTGGATAGAAGCCGACGCGCTCCAGCGTGGCCTTCGCCTCCGCGCCCATCTGCCGCAGGCACGGCAGAAAGACCCGTTCGAAGAACTCGAAGACGGGCGCCTTGTCGGCGTGCGTGCCGCCTTCCAGGACGACCGTCGACGGCGCATCCGCGAAGAGCAGCACGGGCAGGATGGTCTGCGCCAGCAGCAGCGCGCTTCCAGCGGAGCCAATCGCAAAGCGGTACTCGCCGCCTCGGATGGGCCCAGGCTTCAGGACGAGCGTCTGGGATTGAAGCGCCGCGCCGTCGAGGGAGCCGCCGCAAATGGCCGCGACCGCTTCCGCGCAAGCCAGGTGCTGACGCATCAGGCCGGGTTTCGGACGCCGCGCGCGGATGCGCTCCAGTTGGACGGGGGTGCCTGTGATTGCCGAAAGGCTGAGCGAGGTGCGGAGAATCTGGCCGCCGCCTTCGCCAAATGATCCATCGATGGTAAGCATGGGGGGCATGGGGTGGTGGGCAAGGGCTGGTGAGCAAGGCAGGGGGGCAAGGGCTGGTGAGCAAGGCAGGGGGGCAAGGGCGGGGGAGCAAGGCGGGGGCGCAAGGGGGCGGGGGGAAGGGGGGAGCGGGTTGGTGGGCGAGGGAGGGAAGAGAGGGGTGGGCGGGGAGGG
>JAEEGL014370448.1_pt1 | contig 17313 bp, 21 predicted proteins | sample 9134231 | NCBI WGS metagenome assembly JAEEGL01 (sample SAMN16246548, study PRJNA631951) | gut metagenome | biome: gut microbiome; feature: rumen; material: fiber-attached | host: Bos | place: Iran: Karaj | collected 2018-10
TATGAAAATAGAAGAAAAAGATTTCACAATCTATTATTCTAACGAATGTCCTTATGTAGAATATGAAGTGGAAGAACTATCTAATTACGCTAAAGAAAAAGGAATTAAATTGAAATTCGTAAAAATAGATTCATTAGAGAAAGCAAAAAATGCTCCATGTATTATAAATAATTGGGCTAATTTCTATAAAGGAGAATTTATTTCTAATACAATATTAAATGCAAATGCTTTTGAAAAGTTATTAAAATAGATTATTAGATTAATAAATCGTTATTAAAGAATACTATTCAATGAATATTTTGAATAGTTTTTTATATTTAAATAGCAATGTTTCAATAAATTAGATAAAGAAAATATATGTTATAATAAGCATACAAAGGAGTAGTAAAAATATGAAGGAGTGATAAAAATGAGAATAGCAATATTTTCTGATATACATGGAAATAAGGAAGCACTAAACTCCATTATCGAAGACATAAAAAAAGAGAATATTAAAGAAATAATATGTTTAGGAGATACTATTGGTATTGGACCAAATCCAAAAGAATGTATGGATTTAATAATTAATAATAATATTAAAATGGTTTTAGGAAATCATGAATTATACTTTTTGAAAGGAACTAATATAGATGATAATCTTGGTGAAAGTGAAATTAAACATCAAAACTGGATAAAAGAACAAATTACCGATAGGCAAAAACAATACTTAGAAGAATGTAATATGACAATAGAAAAAGAATTTAATGGTAAAAAAGTATTATTTGAACACTTTCCTATTGATTATAATTCAAAAGAACAATATCCATTTTACGATTTAAAAATTGTTAAAGATGGTTCGATTAAAGAAATTGTAGATATATTAAATTATGATTTAATATTTATAGGTCATGAACACAATGATTTTTGTATAGATAATAAATTATTTGATATTGGTTCTTCAGGTTGTAGAAAAGATAATAAAACAAGATACACGATATTTGATACAGAAACTTTTATGGTTGAAACTAAGATTATTAGTTTTGATAGAGAAATATTTATAAGTGATTTATTAAAATATGAATATCCGGATAGAAATCTAATAGCAAAATGGTTTTTTGGAATTGAAATATAATAAAATTTGAATAAGAATGTTGTATAATAGTTTTAGGAGGGTTTATGGAAGAACAAATTAAAAATGCTATGAGATTTTATTTATTAGCAACAAAATTAAAATATAAAATTAGAAGTGGTTGGGATAAAAATCATTGGAATGTTAATAGTGAAAGAATAGAAAGTATTGCTGAGCATGTCTACGGAACTTGTGTTTTAGCAATTAGCCTAGATTCAGAATTTCAATTGAATATGGATATGGAGAAAGTATTAAAAATGCTAACTATTCATGAAATTGGTGAAGTATTAATTGGTGATATAACACCATTTGATAAAATATCACAAGAAGAAAAAGAAAAAATTGAACATGAAGCAATGAGTAATGTTTTAGGTGATTTATTTAATAGAGAAGAATTGTTTAGTTTATTAATTGAATTTGATGAACACAATACAAAAGAATCTAAATTTGCATATTTATGTGATAAGATGGAAGCTGATATTCAAGCAAAAGTATACCAAGATATGGGTTATCAAAATAGTTTAGATGATCAAGAAAACAACGTTGTATTTAAAAGTCCTAAAATCGGTAAAATGATTGAAGATGGAGCACAAACAGCATTTGATATTTGGTATGAATGGGATAAATCAAAATTTGATGGAGAACCAGTTTTTGAAAAAACACTATCATATGTGAAAAAAAACAACACAAATTTATAATATTTAATTTAATAATCATGAAGAAAAATAGCTAGTGCCTTAAAGCACTAGTTTTTTAATATTATTATTTTTTAATATTATTATAAAAAAGTTTTATATTGTAAAGACTATTATATAAGGGAAAAAATGATATAATTATATTAATAAGATTAAAGGTATAAATCAGGAGGGAGTGATAGGTATGTTTAAAAAAAATCAAGACTTAATCATTAAATACAAAAATAAGATTATATATAAAACTACTAATACACAATCTTTATATTTATATCCACTATCTTTAAAAGATTATATAGTTAATTTAAAAGAATTATTACCTATAAAAGTAGATATTATTAAGGTAGATAATTCTATTGATTATATTAAATATTTTAATAATAAGTATTTCAATAACTTATTATGTGCAGAAATACATATTGAAAGTAAAGAGGATATTAAATCTATTAAAGAGTTAATATCTCTTTTTAAAAGAAAAAAAATATCATTAACAATAAAAGATATTGTTTCATTACCAATTTCTTTCTTAAAAGAAATAAGTAAAGATATAGATTATTTTAAAATATATTGGAATTATAAAGATATAGATATATTTAATAAAAGACTAGATATCATAAATAAGAGTAGAAAAAAAGATTCACTAGTTCATATAAAAAGCTATTTAGATTTAAAAGAAATAAATAACTATGAAGAATATATAAAAGTATTTAATAAATACAATATTGATATATATCAACTATCTAAAGAATTACAACCATTAGATAAAGTAAATATACAAATAGATTCTAAATATGAAAAAGAAATAAGAAGATTAGAAATTAAATATAGTAATTTTAAGTCTGTTAAAAACTTAAAAGAATTATATTATCCGAGATTTGAATTAGATGAAAGAAATAGTAGAAACTGTATCGCATGTCATTTAAAACCATATTTATTTAATGATATATTACTACCTTGCAAAGTAGATAAAATGATTAAAAATATGGATGAATGGGGTGTTAAAGATCTAAATAATTTAGATAAATTAAATAGATGTGGAATTGAATGTGATGATTGTGCATCAATATATGAAAATGATATATTGAATGAAATATTAAAAATAATAGAAAATAAGGAAAATATAGAAGTGTATTTGGAGGTGAATGATAAAAAATGATTCTTGTATTAGGTAAAAGCGGTTCTGGTAAAACTTTTATAACCTCTCATTTAGAGAAAATGGGATTAAAAAGGTCAATAAGTTGCACCACTAGAGATATGCTGACAAAAGAAAAAAACAATGTAGATTATGAATTTATAGATCATAAAGAATTTGAAAGAAGATTAGCAAATGGTGAATTTATCGAATATAAAGTATTTAGAGGTAATTATTATGGAACACCAAAGAAAAATATTGAAACTAGTGATTTAATACTTAGTGGTGGAGAAATAAGTCCTGAATTATTACCATATATTGAATGTACATATTATATAGATACACCACTTACAATAAGATATAATGGAATGCAAATTAGAAAATCCAGTTATGAAGAATTATTTGATAGAATTCACGGAGAAAATGAACTATTTCTATTTGATAATCCAACTAAAATATTTTATAGTGATCACACAGTAGATATAACAAATGAGGTATATCAATCAATAAAAGATAAAGACTTAGTAAAAGCAAGAAACTTTAAAGAATTCATAGAAGAATGTGTAGATATATATAAACAGTCAGATTATGATAATGAAAGTCAATTAATGCAATTCTTAAATTATGAAGAATTTTTACTAAGAAAAATGTATCTAGAAGATACTTTAACAAGAGATGAATATGATGAACAAATAGAAAGATTTTTATTTAATCATCATTTCCCATATGAACAACAAGAAGAACATTTTGATATAGAATTAGATGGAAATAAAACTTATTGCAAAAAATTATTAAGAGGAAAAAACTAGAAGGAGAAACATATGAAAAAGAAATATATAGAAAAAAGAACAAAGTTTATAACAAACACATATATGAGAGAAGCAATAGATTATGATATTGTTACAATTAAAGAAGGAAACTTATTTATAACAATAAAGAAATATAAAAGTATGACAGAAAGCTTTAAATTGCCTGATGAAAATGGAAAGCTAATTGATTATATAGCTAAAGATTATTTTGTTGTAGACTTAACACCATTAGGTGAAAATTATAATATTAGATATTATTTCGATAATAAAAAGAATTATATAGATTACTATGTAGATATAACTTTAGAAAATGGAGAAAAGTATAAAATGCCATATTATATAGATTTATATCTAGATATATTAAGTTATCCAGATAAAAGTGTAGTTAAATTCTATGATGAAGATGAGTTAGAAGAGGCTTTAAAGAATAAAATAATAAGTAAAAAAGATTATAACTTAGCATATAAAGTAGGAAAGAAATTAAAGAAAGAAATTGAAGAAGGTACAAATAAATATATGAATATTGATGTATTACCATATATTAATAAATATTTTAAATAGGGGGGAATAATATATGCAATTAATAGTAAATAAAGAAGGAAAAGTATATGAACTATCTGGATTAAGAATAAATGAGACAGCAAATCAATATGTAGAAAAAGGAATAAAAGGATTAAGTTATAAAGAGCAAAGGATGAAAGCAAAAAGTTTAGTTCTAGTTTATAAAAAAACAAATAGAGTAATATTTGAATTAAATATTATCCACAATCAACATTACTATCCATTAAGTATTCTTGATTATGCAAATTCAATGCTTGAATATATGAAACATAATATAAGTAATTTACCAATAATGTCATTAGATTCACATGATTATAATTTCTGTGATTTTCATTGCAAAGATTGTTTAGCAGTAGATACTAGAAATTGGGCTAAAGATAATTTAGGATTTACTAATTTTGATATTGATCATTATAAAAAAGTAATCAAAGAAATCGCTAGATATTCAAAACAAAGAGGATTAGATAGTATTAGATTTGAAATGTCAGGAGAAGGAAATCCAGATATGTATCCTGATAGAGCAGAACTAATAAGATATGCTGCAGAAGAATGTAATATGAAATGTGTTTATATTACTTCAGGTTCACAATTAAACGAAGAAACTATAGATGCCTTAGCAAAATATGCTTATTATGTAAGAATAAGTCTTCCAGGAGTAAATGAAGAAGCATATAAAATCTATTCTGCACAAAAAAGAGTAAAAGATCCATTCACATATGAAAAAGCAATGAAATTAATTGAAAAATTAATAGAAAAAAGAAAAGAATATGGTCGAGAAGGAGAATTAATGATAGGTGCAAGAACATGTATGAGACCTGAAAATGAAGGAGGATACATAAAAACAGCGAAAAAACTAGGTAAAATGGGAGCAGATAGTTTCCAAATAGTTAAAATATTAATACCAATGGGAGATAAAATAGAAAAATATAAACTAACTAAAGAAACCATAAAAGAATTAACAGATCTACATGATAATTATGAACAATATGGATTAATGCATATTCAAGTTCCTCATAACCTAGATTACATGTACTATGATAGAAAACTAGAAGACGTACAAAAACCAAGTCAATGTTTTAGTTCTCTAGTATCACCAATACTATATGGACCAAATTTAGTAATATGTACTCATTGGGAAAAAATAAAAGATGTAGAAGGATCTCATTATTGTAAGATGACTGGTAAAGTAAATGAATTAGAAAAAGTGATGGAAGGTAAACACGCAATAAAAATACGTAAAAGTGTTCCAGAAAAATGCTCATCATGTTGCTCTATATTTGATAATCAAGTATTAGATATGATAAGAGCACAATTAGCACTAGAAAATGATTTGGAAGGATTAGAATTCTATTTAACTTATTAATATGTATAACGTTAGTATAATAATTACTGAATCATGTAATGCTAGATGTACTCATTGTTATATGGGTAATCGATTAAGTAAAAAAACACTGAGTAAAAAACAAATTGATACAATAATCAATAACATACCAGAAAATACTGAATCTATCGCAATAACAGGAGGAGAAATATTCTTACATAAAGGAATTCTATACTATGCTTTAAAACAAATAAAAAAGCAAAAACCAAATATTAAAATACAAATACAATCTAATGGAATATATTTCTATAGAAATATGAATAAAGTAAAAAAAGAATTTAAAACACTAAAAGAACTAGGAGTAGATGAAATAAGATTTTCAGATGATCCATTCCATGCTAGTGGAGGAGTAATACTTGAAAAAGTAAGAAGTCTAAAACAATTTGAAGCAGAAGATACTCCAATAATTAGATATTTAGTTCAAGACAAAGCACTCCCAATAGGTAAAGCAGCTGAATTAGATGATAATTATAAAGATAAAAAGAATTGTATGAATAATAAAAATACAATAAAACATCCATATTTATTTATTGATATAAGAGGAGATGTATTTATCTGTAATTGGGAAATAGTTCCTCCTATAGGAAATATATTTAAGGAAAAATTCTCTAAAATTGAAAAAAGATTAAAAGAGGAATTTTATAGTTGTATATTACAAGGAGATATTCTTAAAGCTATAAATATAGTTAGCAATGATAAAAACAATAAAGAATATATAAAAGAACATGGAGAATGCATGTTATGTAATAAAGTATTTAAAAATAAAAAGTCTTAATTATAAGGCTTTTTTAATATTACAAAAAATAACAAGTGTTATTTAATATTGACAAAATGATATAAATAGTATATATTAATAAATAACAAATGTTATTTAATACATTTGTGAGGTGATATTTATGGCAAGAACAATTAAGTATTCTAAAGAGGATATATTAAAAAAGAGTGTAGAATTTATTAAAGAAAATGGATATTCTAAATTAACAGTAAGAGAATTAGCTAAATATATAGGTTGCTCAACTCAACCAATATTTAAAAATTATTCTAACTTTGATGAATATAAAATAGACTTAAAAAAATATTTAAGAAATGAATATGAAAAATTTATTATTAAATATGTAGATAAAGAAGACTATTTATATACAATAAGTTATGCATATGCATTATTCGCAAAAAAAGAACCAAATATATTCTTTTCAATGTTTATGGCAGATCTTGCTGGTTCTAGAACAGTAAGAGAAGTAATAAATACTGATAGAAACATGGAAACAATAAAAGCAATGACTACACAATATAATATTTCTCTAGAAGATGCAGAAAAAGTATATCGTGATGTTAGATTCTATACTCATGGAATGGCTACACAACTATGTGTACAAAGTATTAAAATATCAGAAGAGGAGATAAAAAAATTAATTAGTAATAATATTTATATAAATTTAAAGGGGGTTTAATTATGAATTTACATGAGAGAAATCAAAAAGTAAGAACATTTTTTAATGAGAAAATTGATACATATGATGATGTACATAGTACTTTTATAAATACAAAAAATGCAATAACAGATAATTTAGATAAAGAAACTAAAAGAGTATTAGATTTAGGAGCAGGAACAGGTCTTGAATTAATATATTTATTTGAAAAGTATCCAGATGTAGATGTTACAGTTATAGATATTACCGAAAATATGATAAATAAACTAAAACAAAGAAACTTTTCAAACCATATAACAACAATCCTAGGAGATTTCTTTGAAGTAGAATTTGGAAATGATTATGATGCAGTAATATCAACTTCTGCACTACATCATTTTAAAAAAGAAGAAAAAGAAATTCTATACAAAAAAATATATGATTGTTTAAAAATAAATGGTCAATTCATAAATAGTGATCGAATAGCTCAAACAGAAGAATTTGAAAATAGTCAATTATTTGAATTAGATCATAGATTTGATGATTATAAACACATTGATATACCACTTACTATAGAACATGAAAAAGAATTATTAAAAAAGCTAGGTTTCAATGATATAGAATCACAAGATGTAGATATAGAAGACTATAGTCTAATAAAAGCAAGAAAAATATAAAAAAATCAGGAATAATCCTGGTTTTTATTTTTAAGAACAAAAACTATTTATGATATAATTTATATAGTAGGTGATATCATGAAACAACAAAATAGAAAAGCATTGATATTAAAAGTATTAAAAGTAATATTTATAATACTAATATTAGTTTCTCTAATAAATCTATTAATATGGTATCTAGAAAATAATAAAACAAAGGAAATATTAAATAATACAAATAAATATCTAATAGTAAAAGATAAAAAATATAGGTTGAAAGAAGAAATTAAAACAGTAAATAAAGAAATTATAGGATGGTTAAAAGTAGATAATACTAATATAAATTATCCTATTGTTCAAACTAGTAATAACAAATATTATTTAAACCACGATTTAGAAAAGAATTATAATAGTGCAGGATGGATTTTCATGGATAGTGAAAATAAACTAGATGATCAAAATATAGTAATTTATGGTCATCATAGAAGAGATGGAATAATGTTTGGATCAATAGACAATTTATTAAGCAGTAATAAAAGTGGAAAAATACACCTAATAATAGGTGATAAAACAATAGATTTTAATATATTTTCAATATATAAAACAGAAAAAGAATACAATTATAGAAATAGAAACTATAGAAACTTTAATAAAAAGATACAAGAATTCAAGAATAATAGTCTTATAGATTACAAGGTAGATATTAAAAATAAAGACCAAATAATAACACTATCTACATGTGATAATGACAATAAAAATAGAATAGTAGTTCAAGGTATAAAAATCAACTGAAAATATTTATTTTTATAGAAAAATATTTTATAATTAAATAAGGTAGGAGGTGGATTAAATTTGTGCTAGTAAAAAAAGATTATTTTTACTTGGAATAATATTCTTTATTATGTTTAGTGTATCTGGTATATATGCTTTAACTAATGAAGTAATAAATAACACGGAAAGTACCATTTCAACCTCTTACGTAGATATTAAATTAGAAGAATATCAAAATGGTGAACCGTATACAAAAGAAAATGAAGTAGTAATGCCTGGAGAATTAGTACAACTCAATTCTAGAATAAACAATATTGGAATTGATTGCTATGTAAGAGCAAAACTAACATATACACTGAATAATACAGAATATGAAGAATCAAACTATATTAATGGAGATTACAAAAATTGGACTAAAAAAGGTGATTATTACTATTACAATTCAGTACTAGAACAAAATAAAATAATAAACCTATTTGATACAATCCAAATACCAAATGAAATGATTAATGAAACTGATGGTGATAAAATCATAGTTCATATATTGGTTGAGGCAGTTCAAGCTAAAAACTTTGATGGCAATTGGGATGGCGTTGAAATCAAAGAAGCAGTTGATAGATCATATTCAATGGATTCAGATGGTAAATCAGAAATCATTTATGAAAATAACGCTGAAAAGTATATAGATATAGGTGATGGCTTTTTTGATAACTTAGGTGGTTTATTACCAGGAGATAGTATAACTGATCAAATAACAATCAAAAATAATAGTTATAATAATATTAAGTATTATTTATCAATTGATACAAGAAATTTAACTCAAGAAGAAATAAGCTTATTAGAAAATGTTAATATAACAATAAAAAATGATAAGGGTGAAGAGTTAAGTAATGGAAAATTAACAGATGTTAATAATCTACTCCTGGGAATATATCAAAGTGGTCAAAAAGGAAAAATTACCTTCACTATTTCAATACCAAGTAATCTTGATAATGAATATAGTAAGATTGCAACAAAAATAATTTGGGTATTCTCGGTTGAAGAAGGAAGGAAAGACATAAACCCAGATACATGGGATATGCGATTTGATTGGTCTATAACACTTTTCATGTTTTCAGCATTAGGACTATTAATAGTCATGATACTAGAAAAATATGAAAGGGATAATATAGAAAAAAATAAAATAGAAAAGAGGAGAAAAATATGAAAAGAAGTAAAATAATATTAGCAGCTGTAGTTCTATTAGGAGTATTCATAATCGGAGGAGCTGTAGCATTATTCACTGATAAGGAAACAAAAACAAATACATTTACTGTAGGTAATGTAGATATTTCAGTTGTTGAAACTGGATGGGATCAATTAGCAGATGCAGATAATAATGGTAAAAAAGATAAAGCTGAAAACATGATGCCAGGAGATAGTGTTACAAAAGACCCAAAAGTATCAAATGACTCAACTAAAAATGCAGCATATGTATATTTAAAAGTTGAATCACCATGTACAACAGATAATCCAGCAGTAGAATTATTCCCAATTACTCCTAATTCAGGATGGAATTTAATGACAAATGGAACTTGTTCAGGCGGAAAAGTAACAAGAATTTATAACTATGGAACTTCATCAGCTATGACATCATTAGCTAAAGGAGCATCTACACCAACTTTATTTGATAGTGTTACATTAGCAAATATTAATGGAAACGCAACTCTACCAAATAACACAGATATTGTAGTTACTGGTTATGGAGTTCAAACAACAGGATTAACTGGTACAACACCATCAGCTATTTGGACAGAGGCTCAATTTAGTTAATAAAATATGAAGATATTTAAAGGCGTAATTAATGTCATTTTGACATTAATTATTGTCGTTGGTGGAATATTTATTGCATTATACTTATTTGGAATAACTCCATATGTAGTATTATCAGGATCTATGGAACCAACGATAAAAACAGGAAGTTTAAGTTTTATAAACAAAAATGTTAAATTCAAAGATATTAAAGAAAAAGATATTATTGGATTTAAAGTAGGTAATGATACTTTAGTTACTCACCGAGTTGTATCAAAAAGTCTAAACGGACTAACAACAAAAGGTGATAACAATAAAGATCTCGATGGTGGTTTTGTTACAAGTAACAACTATGTAGGTAAAAATATATTTTGGATACCTAAAATTGGTTATGCAGTAACAGCAATCCAAACTACAACAGGAAAAGTAGTTGGAATAACAAGTATTGTCTTATTATTCTTGGCAGGAATCTTGTTAGGAGAAGATAATAAAAAAGAAAAGAAAGAAAAAAAGAAAAAGGAAAAAGAAGAAGAATAAAATTCAGAAAGGAGGCTAAAATATGTATAAAAAAAGAATGTTTATATATTTGTTTTTAGTCGCCCTTTCTGTTTTTTCTTTTAATCTAAGGACTGTAAATGCGTACATGTCAAAAACAAGTGCACCAGCTGTTAATAAATTCACAGTTGCAACTTTCTATACAGATACATTTGTATATAATCTAAATAATAATGGTACTGTCACTAGATTAGGAGAAAAAACTATATATAAAGCAGCAGGTGAAACAGTAAATATTGATACTCCTGATGTAGATGTATCAAATTATATCCTACAATCTATAACAATAAATGGAAGTGGATCATACAACATTGGAGATACATATACTCAACCTGCAAGTAACTTAAACATTGTTTATACTTACAGACCAAAGCAAACATATACTGTTAGATATACCGGAGAAACAGGAAATTATAGTTATACTGGAGCATTAACAGCTGAAGAAGGAAGTACTTATACTTCAGAAATAACAGCTACAGGAGGGTATGCTGAAAGCCAAATTGATACTGTAACAGTAAGAATGAATGGTAATGTAGTTCAAAATGCATGGGATTCTTCAAATCGTAGAGTTACAGTAACAAATGTAAGTGGACCAATTGAAATTAACGTAAGTACGAACTGCTTAATCGAAGGAACAAAGATTATGCTATGGAATGGTTCAACTAAGAATGTTGAAGATATCACATATAATGATTTACTAAAAGTATGGAATCACGAAACAGGAACATATGGTTATGAATATCCTGCATGGATTGAAAAAGCTGGAAAAGTAAGCAAATATACTAAAGTAACATTCAGTGATGGAACAGAATTAAAAATTGCTAGTGATCATAGATTATTTAGTAGAAGATTGAATAAATATGTAAATGTTAATTCTGGAGAATTACATATTGGTGATGAAGTAGTAAGTTTAAAGAATGGTGTAAGTTATGTTTCTATAGTTAATATTAAAACAATTAATGAAGAAGCAAATTACTACCACATTATTACTACAAGATACTTCAATATGATAGCTGAAGGCTTATTAACTACATACGAAATCAATGACGAAATATCTTCTAACTATAAAGGATTTGATAGTGACATGAAGTGGGTAAATTACACTCCAGAAGATAGAAAAATGTCATATGAAGAAGTGTTAAATACATTTGGATATGTAGATAAGTATCTATATAAAGCTATGAAGATAGAAGACTTTAGATATGCTGTTGAACAAGGCTACATTTCACAAGAAGAATTGGGAAGAATTATTGAAAAATACATGAGAAATGATGACTTCAAGATAATTCCTCCAACAAATGATGAAGGACAATATTTATGGATGGTAACAACATCTGATGATAATAATCCAAGTAGTACAACTCATCAAATGGTAGAAGATAGTGAATATGTAGTACCAACACCAAATAATACAGAAAACTTCAAGTATTGGTACAACCATAGTGATAATAAACGCTATCAACCAGGAGATATAATAATAGTAGATTCAAGTATGTATCTTGAAGCAATATATTAATAAAAAAGACTTGTAAAAAGTCTTTTTTTTGACAAAGTATCTATTTCTAAGTATAATAAATAACACATTTTGGGGGTAATACAATGAGAAGCGATAGATATATTGAGGAAGATAAAAGAAAAGAAGATCTTAAAGATAGAATAACAGCTACTGTATTAGGAGCAGCTATGATAGTTATACCTGCAGTTGCAGTATATGAATTTGAAGAATATAAAATTAATACAATGAAAGCTTATTATGAAACATTACTAGAAGAAACTAATAAAGAATCATACTTACAAGGTTTTATAGATGGTATGTTAGGAATAGATGAAAATTTTTATGTATATACCGACTCAAAAAGAGAAGGAATGATTGAAACAATAACTTCAGAAATTGAACCAGAAAAGAAATTAGTATTAACTAAAAAGAATATCAATGAATAATTAGATATTCTTTTTTTAAAAAAACAGAAGACTAAGCAATTAGTCTTTTTTATATGTTATAATTATTTTCAAAAAGGAGAGGCAATATGACTTTATTAATAGAAAGCATAATATTATGTTTGTTATTTACTATAATGGTTTTTATAATGTCTAGAAACCCAATAAAAACTATATATAATTATCCACCTAAAATTCAAGAAAGAGTTAAAACAATACAAAAATATAAAGATAAGATGCCTACAAATAAAAACAAAATAGTAATAAAACTACTTGCTAGTATTATATTTTTAATAATAATTTGTATTGTATTAAGATACATAAATGGATATACTACATTCCTAGATAGTTTTAAATATGGATTCTTATTATGGACAATAGTGAATCTATGGGATGTTATAGTTCTGGATATAATATGGTTTTGTCATGATAAACAATTTGTTATTGAAGGAACAGAAGAAATGGTAGATGAATATCATAATTACTTATTTCACATAAAAGGATTCTTTATTGGAGAAGGCCTAGCACTTATAATATGTGCTATTGCAGGTTTAATAATTCAATTTGTTTTATAAGGAGAGATTATATGGCTAGTACAAAAGAATATAGAGATTTTATTTTAGAGCAATTATCAACATTAGATGATATAACATTCAAACCAATGATGGGTGAATACTTACTATATTATAAAGGAGTATTATTTGGAGGAATCTATGATGATAGATTTTTAGTTAAAATAGTTGATGGTAATAAAAAATATAATATGGAAGAATCAATTCCATATGAAAGTGCAAAACCAATGTTTTTAGTAGATGATGTAGATAACGAAGATGTTTTAAAAGAAATAATAATAGATACGTATAATGAATTAAAAAGGAGAAAATAATATGAATGAAAGAAATGAAATACTAAATAAGTACTATAATGAAAAGTGTGATGAAGATAGTCGTTTAATAAAAAACAAAACTCATCAAGTAGAATTTATTGTTACTAAAGAATATATTGATAAGTACTTAAAAGAAGGAGATAAAATACTTGAAATAGGTGCTGGTACTGGTAGATATTCTATACACTATGCTAGTTTAGGTTATGATGTCACAGCAATTGAATATGTAGAACATAACTTAGATATTTTAAAAACTAAAATCACTGATGATATGAAAATAGTTGCTGAACAAGGTGATGCAATAGATCTATCTAGATTTGAAGACAATTCTTTTGATGTTACTTTAGTACTAGGACCACTATATCATTTATATGCTGATGAAGATATTAATAAAGCAATAAATGAAGCAATAAGAGTAACAAAAAAAGATGGTATTGTTATGATTGCTTATATTACTAGTGATGGAGTATTTGCTGAATGGGGACTTGATCATTTATTAAATGGAGAACCAGATTTTGATGAGAATTTTAAATTAAATAGATATCCAGAAGGAATATTTGCTCCATTCTATATTTCTGAGTTTAAAGAAATAATGAGTAAATATAATGTTACTTTATTGCATAATGTAGCTATTGATGGAATTTCAAATATTGTTGAAGATAAAATTAATAATTTAAGTGATGAAGAATTCAATGTTTGGATAAAATATCAATTATCAATATGTGAAAGAGAAGATCTACAAGGTTTTAGCTGTCATATGCTATACATCTGTAAAAAAAAATAAGCATAAAACCAAATAATAATCAAGACTTGTATATTTTAATATAATAAGGTATTAAGTATATGGAGGAAATAATATGATTGGAATTTGTGGAGCAAACTGTGAAGAATGTGAATTATTCAAAAACAAAAAATGTGAAGGATGTACTAATACAAAGGGATGTCCATTTGGTAAAAAATGTTTTATTGCTAAATATATAGAAATAGGTGGAAAAGAATCATTTGAAGAAATGAAAAAAGAGTTAATAAAAGAAATAAACTCTTTAAATATAGATGGAATGCCTAAAATAGATGATTTAATACCACTAAATGGAGCATTTATTAATTTAGAATATAGATTACCAAATGGAATAAAGGTTAAATTTTTACATGAAGATGAAATATATTTAGGTAATCAAATTGAATGTGAATTTAATGATGAAGAAGTAAAAAGATACTTTGGAATAGTTGCTAATATGAATTTTATATTAGTAAGTGAATATGATGAAGATGGTAATAATACAGAATTAATCGTTTATAAAAAAAGATAATAAAAAAACACTCATTTGAGTGTTATTTTATTTTTGAATCATCTATTTCTTCTAAAACTTCCTCTTCATTAAGCATATCATTTAATTCATTATTAAATCCAAATCCTTCTTCTTGATATGATTTAACAGCTTGAGAAGAATCATTTAATGATAATCCTTTTGATAGTTCTATGTTATTTAAATAATTTTCAAATACTTGTTTTAAATCTTCTTTATGAGTTTGATCCCATACTATATTATTATTTCTATCTGTCAACATAAATTGATCTACATCTTTATTTTGTAAGTATGCAACATTATATATTTCTGAAGCACTAGTAGGTAATGTAGAAATACAGCTTTCATGAAAATAATCAGGAACTCTTCTTATTATATGATGAAAATCATTCATTACATTAGCTCTTATTCTACAAGCTTCTCTTGATATATCTTTATGTACTAGAATAAAGTCTACTATATTAATATATCCATTTTCTTTCATATTTTTCATTCTTTCAATAGGATTTTTAGAACTTCTCATTCCCCATTCTAATACTATATTATATTTATGATCTCTCAAATAATCTAATATTCTATCACTCATTATTCCCGCAAAGTTATGAGTAAAATCAGCAATATCATTTCCCATAGTATCATTTTCAGTTTCTTCTCTACCAGCCCAATGTCTTCTAATACAATCCTCTATTTCTAAATAATTAGGATGATAGCTTCTATAATTATCAAGAGAAACATCAACTAATCCATCAATATTTTTATTATTTCTTAATCTTCTAGAAGCAGTAGACTTTCCAGATCCAGGTTGACCACCTAAATAAATACATATTGGAGTATCTACGTTACTGCAACCCTTAGTAATTCTATCTATAATAAATTTCATTTTATTCTCAATATCCTCTTCAGTAAAAGAACTTAATCTAAGTATTTCATCTTTATCATAACCTCTTTGTACTAAAGATTCTTCCCTGGGAGTTAGTTTTCTTTCTTCAATATTTAGTTTAGTATCAATTTCTTTAACTTCATCTTTTAAAGCATTGAATTCATTATAAGTAGTACAATTTTCTACTTGTTCTTTTAATAAATCTAATTTTTCTATATAATCATCTAAATTATTATTATGAGCCATAGATACTAGTATTTCTATATATTCAGTAAGCCCACTAATTATAATATCTAAATCATTCATATAATCACCTAATTATATTTTATAATAATATGTGATAAAATAAAAGTATTAATAGAGAAGGTGAATATATGAAAATAATTGAATATGAAGATAAGTATTTAGAAGATGTTAAAGACCTATTAACAGAATTAGAAGAATATATTGTATCTATTGATAAAGATAATCTAGATCATGTTCACCCAGAATATAGAGAAAAAATGGCAATAATAGACCTAGAAGAAGTAAAAAATAATGATGGTAAATGCTATTTAGCTATTGAAAATGATAAAGCAATCGGACTTATCATGGGAACAATAATTAAATTTGATGAGTATGATTATTTAGATTATAAATGTCCAAAAGAAGGAGAAGTAACTGAACTAATTGTTACATCTAAAACAAGAAGTAAAGGAATAGGACAAGCATTATTAAATAAAATGGAAGAATATTTTAAATCAGTAGATTGTGAATATATACTAATAGATGTATTTGCATATAATGATAATGCAATAGATTTTTATAATAAAAATAAATATCACAATAGAATGAATACTGTAATAAAAAAGATTTAATGGAGATAATATGATAAAAGAAATATTAAAAAGAGTAACAATAATATTTCTAATAATATTTGGATTAGGATTAATAATTAATATTTATGTATGTTTAACAACAGAAAAACAAATAGTGAATAAAATTGATAAAAATGAAAACTACGATGCTATAATTGTTTTAGGAGCGAGTATCTGGAGTGGAGAACCTAGTCCATTATTAAAAGAAAGATTAGATAAAGCAATAGAACTATATAAAAAAGGGTATTCTAAAAAAATACTCATGAGTGGAGATCACAGTATTGATAATCATGATGAAGTAAATACAATGAAAGAATATGCAATAAAACATGGAGTACCTTCAAAAGATATATTTATGGATCATGCAGGATTATCTACATATGATAGTATTTATAGAGCTAAATCAATTTTTAGAGTAAAAAAATCAATAATAGTAACACAAAAATATCATCTTCATAGAGCAATCTATATATCAAATGCTCTAAATATAAAAGTGGTAGGAGTAGACTCAAGAAAGAAAAAAAAGACTACTATAAACAGTTTAAATAGAGAAGTAAGAGAATACTTCGCAAGAACAAAA
>JAEEGL010778112.1_pt1 | contig 17312 bp, 10 predicted proteins | sample 9134231 | NCBI WGS metagenome assembly JAEEGL01 (sample SAMN16246548, study PRJNA631951) | gut metagenome | biome: gut microbiome; feature: rumen; material: fiber-attached | host: Bos | place: Iran: Karaj | collected 2018-10
CTTGTTAGTCTTGTCGACGAGCTTTTCCTTTTCATTCTTGCAGACATTCGCGCCGTTAAAGTACGCATTTCCGGCAAGCCATACGGGAAGGTGCCCGAAGTGAGCATTCGCGAGGGCGCCCATGTCGGGACGGTCTCCCTTTTCAAAAGGTGCATGCCATTCCTTGTATGTGGGGAATATGTCAAAACATTTGGTTCCCACAGCCATGTAATCGGCATCCTGAGGTGTTTTCTTTTTGTCCTCTATTTTATAATTCTGGACAAAGATATTGTTGTAGATCCTGTCATCTCCGTGGAGGATGGTCATAAAGCCTGCGACCTCCGTCCTGTGGCGGATGTGGTAAGGGGTGTAGCGGGGCTCGCGCTGTCCGTTCACGATGCTGTCCACTCCGGAATTGATGAGGCTGAAGGAGCCGAGCATAAGGTTGTGAACGCAGGCAATGCCTTCGCTGGGTATTGTAACAGACACTCTTGAAAGCAGAAGGTTATTATCGATAAGAGTAGGGCCGTGTCCGACCTCGATAAACACATCGGTGTGGAACATGATACCGTTAACGGTATCAACACCGTCGGGACGGTAGTTGTCATGCATCAGATTCTGACTAACTCTTGCACCCTGAGCTTCCCAGTCGAGCCACACACCCATGATGCAGTGATGTATGTGGTTCCTGCGTATGGTCACATCTATTCCGGCGTGGAGCTTGATGCCTGCCGTCTCGGCGCCGCGCAGCTGCGAAGATGTGCAGATATCGTGGATGTGATTGTCCTCGATCGTAGAGAAAACAGCTCCCATTCTTCCGACGATACCGGTCTGCTCGCAGTGATGGATGTGACAGCGGCGCACGGTATGGCTTCCTATGCGCTCCTTTGTCCAGCCGTGGAACTGCCCGCGGCATACTGCGTCGCGTTCCATCTGAGTGGGGCTCTTTACCCATTTCTTTGTAAAGTACATATCATTCTCGGGATCAAGGTATTTTCCGAGGGAAATTCCGCAGCAGCGGCTACCGTATACCTCGCAGTCCTCTATAACCCAGCCCTTTGACCAGTGGGGGCCGATCATTCCGTCCTGATATGCTGCGGGAGGTGCCCAGGTGGTGGCAGCCTTATTGATATTAAAGCCTGAAACCGTAATATAGTTTACATAATTTTTGTCCGGCATGAAGCAGTTTCTGCGCACACTGATCTCAACGTTTTCCTTGTTGGGATCCGCACCTCTGAAGTTGGCATAAAGCACGGTTCCATCAGTCTTTTCGTCCTGCTGAACAAAGTATTTGTATCTGGAGCCTTCACTGTCCCATGCAAATTTGTCAACGGGAGCCTTAACGCACTCATCAAGAGAGTCTGCCTCAAACAGCATCTTATCGTTAAGAAATACAGCGCCGGGATGTCTTATCTTGTCTGAAAAATACCAGTCTCCGCCGATTATCTCCTTATAGGGATTGAAGGCCCCGAACATGCTGTTGCTCACGCGTGCGGTCCACACATCGCCCTTGTACTTTTTCCAGCCTTTTAATTCTTCGGCACCGGTGATCACCGCTCCGAGGGGCTTTTCAGATCGGTAAACGATGGGAGCATCCTCAGTTCCCGCATTCTTAGGGCACACATATTCGCGGTAGATGCCGGGAGCAACTATTATCTCGTCGCCCGCTTCCGCAACCTTTGCGGCATCGTTAATGTGCTTGAAGGGCATCTCTCTGGAGCCGTTTCCGTCCTTTGAGGCGCTGATGTTTACATAGAAAACCCTGTTTTTTGCCATGATGTACCTCCGTGTTATGATTTGTCTGTTGTTACTTATTTTGGTTCTTTTTGGGATTCTTTGTTTTTTCTTATAATTCTTTGTTTTATTCCGCCCCGGAATCTTTCTCTGTATATATGACTATATAATATCCGACGGGAAAAGGATATCCAGAAAAGTGCAGAAACTATGTATATTTTGCTAAATTCTGTTTTTTATCGTAAAAATAGTGTTTAACCCCTTTTATTTTTTCTTCATATATGATACATTGTCATAAATGCCCGAGCGAAGAGTGCTTTTGTCCAAATTTAACGGGTCATTACTTTCCTTGAGTTTCGGAAATAAAGAAGCTCATTGCTTTGTAAATGACTACAGTGTGAGTTTGAACAAAGGCGCTTTTTATGTGTGCTGAAAACGCAGTAGATGCAAGGAGCGAATGAAAATGGCAGAAAAGTACATCATTGAACTGAAAAACATTACAAAGACCTACGAAGATAACGGCTTTACGGCTGTTGATGATTTTAATCTTCAGGTCAGGAAGGGAGAATTCGTTACATTCCTGGGACCCTCGGGATGCGGTAAGACGACTACGCTTCGAATGATAGCCGGGTTTGATCTTCCCACAAAGGGACAGATACTTCTTGACGGACAGGATATAGCGCAGCTTCCGCCCAACAAAAGGCCGATCAATACGGTCTTTCAGAGGTATGCACTTTTCCCTCATATGAATATATTTGAAAACATCGCTTTCGGGCTTAAGCTTAAGGGGCTGGCACCGGATGTTATCGCCAAAAAGGTTGGGCGTGTACTCGAGATGGTTGACCTTGAAGGCTTTGAAAAGAGAAGAGTGTCAACTCTCTCGGGAGGTCAGCAGCAGAGAATAGCGATTGCACGTGCGCTTGTAAATGAGCCCAAGATCCTGCTTCTGGACGAGCCTCTTGGAGCCCTGGATCTTAAGATGAGAAAGGAAATGCAGCTCGAGCTTAAAAATATGCATGCTCAGCTGGGGATCACCTTCATCTATGTTACCCACGATCAGGAGGAGGCTCTTACCATGTCCGATACCATCGTGGTAATGAACGGTGGACGCACCCAGCAGATCGGAACGCCCGAGGACATCTACAATGAGCCCAAGAACGCATTTGTTGCCGACTTTATCGGCGAGAGCAACATTTTCAAGGGCATAATGACAGGACATCTCAAAGTCCGTTTTGCAGGCGGGGAATTCGAGTGTGTGGATGATGTGGATGAGGGAACCCTTGTGGACGTGGTAGTTCGCCCCGAGGATGTTATCATGACATCTCCCGCGGAAGGAACCATTGTAGGAAAGGTTACATCTGTTATCTTTAAGGGTATCCACTATGAGATCACTGTTGAATCAGGTAAATACGAGATGGTGATCCAGTCGACCAAATCCGCAAAGGTTGGAGAAGAGATCGGAATGAAGCTCGATCCCGACGGCATACATATCATGATAGCCGAGGATCATACCACAAGGTTTGAAGCTGAAGTGGGCGATGATCTTAATCTTGAGTACGCGGATCATAAAATAACATGCGATCTCACAAAGCTTATACCCGGATCGAAGATCACGGACGGTGAACTCAGGGATGCAAGCGGAGAGAAGATCGACACAGACAAGCTTAAGGTGCTGGTATCCATCGAGCCCGGCGACATTCAGATGAGTGATGATGAAGATGCCGGCCTCACCAGCGGAAAGATAATAAACCTTATTTATAAGGGCGATCATTACAGCTATGTAGTACGTACCGTGCACGGCCACGACCTTATTGTTGATGATGAATATCTCTGGAACATGGATGACGTGGTAGGCCTTATCCTTCCGGAAGATAAGATGAAATTCGCGATCAAGAAGTAGGAGGAGCACCGGATGAAAAAGATATTTGCGAGAAAATATCTGGGGATTCCATATGCGGTATTTCTGCTGCTTTTCGTGGTCGCACCCCTGATAGTTCTCTTTTATTATGCGTTTACCAACAGTACGGGACATTTTTCCGCAGCAAATCTTATCGGTTTCTTTACCGATTCAAATACCATAGGCACGCTGTTTTACTCACTTATGCTGGCTCTTGCGGTGACAGTGGTGTGCCTTGTAATAGCTTACCCCATAGCTTATGTGCTGGCTAAGAGCGGATTCAAGGCCAAGGCTGTAGTGGTGATGCTTTTTGTCATGCCCATGTGGATCAATTTCACTTTGAGGCTTACCGCATTAAAGGAAATCCTTACGGCAATAGAGGGAAACCTTGCATTCCATCCCTTTATCAATTCGGTCATCGGTATGACTTATGATTTCCTGCCGTTTATGATACTTCCGCTCTACAATGCGATCTCCAAGCTGGACGGAAATCTGCTTGAAGCCGCAAAGGATCTGGGAGCGGGGGATGTACAGGCGTTTCTCAAGGTTACGCTTCCTCTGTCCATGCCCGGGATCATAAGCGGTGTATCAATGGTATTTCTCCCGGCAATGACCAATTATGTTGTGCTTGATATGCTCTACAACAGCACATACATCATGGGAAGCCTTATCGGAAGCTATTTCTCCGCGTACGACTGGCACGGCGGATCGATGATAGCCCTGATACTTCTTCTTATCATATGCGTATTTACTCTGATCTCCGGCTCTGCCGAGGAGGATGAGGGGCAGAAAGGAGTGCTGCTATGAAAAAAGCGATCGGACCTGTTATTCTGGCACTCGGACTCATATTCATGTACGCACCCATCCTGATACTTGCGGTGTACAGTTTTACCGATTCAACGACGATAGGTGCCATAAGAGGATTCTCACTGGCAAATTATATTACCCTTTTCACAACCCCGGAGCTGGGTGAGATGATATGGGGAACTCTGGCGCTGGCACTGGGAAGCGCGATCATATCCACTATTCTGGGAACTGCCGGAGCAATAGGAGCATTTTACTCCAAAAAGCGCACCGGGCAGGTTATAGGGGTGGTCAATCAGATCCCGGTAGTAAATGCCGATGTAGTTACAGGTTTTTCACTGTGTATATTGCTTGTAGTAGTGCTTGGGATAAGCAAGGAGACATTTCTTCCTCTTATAATAGGTCATGTGGTGCTTTCGGTACCTTTTGTGTACCTTTCAGTCATCCCCAAGCTTAAGCAGATGGATCAGAGCCTGTATGAGGCTGCGCTGGACCTTGGCGCATCACCCGCTGTGGCTTTGAGGAGAATAATCATACCCCAGATATCGGGAGGAATTGTATCGGGCTTTGCTATGGCGATCACTCTTTCACTGGATGATTATTTCATTGCCACCTACACCAAGCCTGCTACATTTGATACCATAAGTACCTATGTCGTAAACGCCACCAGAGGCTCACACACCGAGATAAAGACCGCACTCTGGGCTCTTTCGACGGCGATCTTCGTGATCGTTATCTGCGTGGTCATCGGCATGAATATATATAGAAATAAAAAGGACGACAGGGAAGGAGGGCTTGTATGATGAAAAAGATCAAGCAGGTTCTTGCTCTCACGGTAGTGACTGCCGTCGTGCTTGGAGAGTTTTTTTCAGATTCCGTGACAGCCTTTGCGATGGGCGGAGAATCCACAGATCAGCCAATTGTGCTCCGCGTCTGCAACTGGGAAGAGTATATTGATGAGGGAGACTGGGAAGATGACGAGGTCATCGACTTGGACAGCGGCGATATCTTTGGAGAAAACTCTCTTGTAGAGGACTTCGAAGATTGGTATTTCGAGACATATGGCCGGAAGGTTGATGTTGAGTACAGCTGCTTCGGAACTAACGAGGAGCTTTACAACATGCTCACCATAGGTGATGAATACGACCTTGTATGTCCCTCCGACTATATGATCATGAAGCTGATGTCGGAAGACTGGCTGGAGCCTTTTTCACAGAGCTTTTTCGATGAAGAGGGTGAGAATAACTACTACGTGAAAGGCGTATCGCCCTATATACGCGACGTATTTGACGAGAATGAGATAAACGGAGAGAGCTGGAGCAAATATGCAGCCGGCTATATGTGGGGAGTTACGGGAATCATCTACAACCCCGACGAGGTGAGCCGTGAGGAAGCGTCCACCTGGCGTATTTTTGATAACGAGGATGTGTATCGCAGGATCACCATTAAAGATAACGTGCGTGATTCTATGTTTGCGGCCGTAGGCGCGGTAAAATCCGACAAGCTTACGGATCCCTCGTTTATTGCAGATCCCGACTACCAGTCACTCCTTATGGACGAGATGAATGATGTCTCTGAGGAAACAGTACTGGCGGTGCAGGATTATCTGCAGAAGGCAAAGAATAATCTCTATTCTTTCGAGACCGACAGCGGAAAGGCCGATATGATCACCGGTAAGGTGGTGGCAAACTACCAGTGGTCCGGGGATGCGGTATACGCCATGGACCAGGCCGAGGAGGACGACTTTTATCTGGAATTTGCGGTTCCCGAGGAGAGCACCAACCTCTGGTTTGACGGATGGGTAATGCTTAAGGACGGGATCGGAAACGATCCGGCAAAGAAGCAGGCTGCAGAGGCATTTGTCAACTTCCTTTCCATGCCGGAAAACGCAGTCAGGAACATGTATTATATCGGATACACTTCAGTCATATCCGGCGGGGATGATGATAGAGTATATGAGTATCTTGAGTGGAATTATGCCGCGGAAGATGACGAAGAGGATGTGGTTGATTACCCTGTAGGATATTTCTTCTCAGGAGATCCGGAGGATGAGGACTATGTTCTTACCGTTCCTGAAGAGCAGACCAGAAGGCAGCTGTATGCTCAGTATCCCACATCGGATGTAATAGACAGAAGTGCGGTAATGTGGTATTTCGATCCCGATGCCAACGCCAGAATAAACAGGATGTGGATAAATGTGCGCTGCTTTAATGCAAAGAATATCCCGGTTCCCGTATTTGTGGTTGTCGGTGCTTTGCTTGCGGGCGTTCTGTTTATAATGATAAGGACAAGACTGAAGAACAGAGACACCGGAAGACAGTGAGGGCTGTGAAAAGCAGGCAAGACAGGTAAAGTAAGACAGTCAAGATAAGAACGTAAAGATAAGACAGTTAAAACAAGACAAGGCGAAGCAGGACAGTTAAGGGAAGGCCTGACGAACAAAGGAAGAATAAGACTATGGTCAAATTGGGAGAAACTCTGGACCGGCTTATGAAAGCCGAAGTGGACGAAGGAAGGGTTGTAGGCAATTCAGCACTTCTCATAAAGGATGGGCAGGAGCTGTATTACAACCAGTTTGGATATGCCGACAGGGAAAACAGTGTTCCCATGCGCCGTGATACCATTATAAGGCTCTATTCCATGACTAAGCCGGTTACGGCGGTTGCCGTGATGATCGCTCAGGAAAGGGGCTACATAGATCTGCTCGACCCTGTATCAAAATACCTTCCCGAATACGGAAACCTCAAGGTGCTTAAGCAGTCCACCGGGGCGGACGGCTCTGTTTCCTATTCCGAGGAACCCCTCACCAAGCCCCTCAGACTGATGAACCTTCTGACCATGACCTCGGGGATCCCCTACGGGGAAAACTGGGAAGGATGCAGCGAGTCCGGAAGACGGATGCAGCTCATTTTCGATGAAATAACAAGTGATATCAGTAGCGGAAAAATGATAAGCACTCGTGAAGTGGTGCGCAGGATAGCCACCAACCCGCTTGCGTTTGAACCGGGGGAAAGGTGGATGTACGGCCTGTCCGCGGATATAATTGCATGCGTTATTGAAGAGGCGACGGGTGTTCGATACGGAGATTTTCTTAAGAGAGAAATATTTGACCCTCTTCAGATGCCCGATACCGGGTTTTATGTTCCCAAGGAAAAGTGGGACAGATTTGCCATGAGCTATGATTATTTCGAAAAGCCTGATGAAAAGGGGGTATTTGAACTGATCGCGGCAGACGGATGCCATCTGGGTGAGTACTATCACGAGAGCGTGGAGTATGAAGCCGGCGGATGCGGCCTTGTTTCCACTATAGATGATTATGCTCATTTTGCCATGATGCTGGCAAACGGAGGAATATATAAGGGCAGAAGGATAATAGGATCTGCCTCGGTCAGATTTCTTGCGACAAACCATCTTACTGCTGCGCAGCAGGTTAGCTTTGACTGGGAGTATAACAGTGGTTATGGATATGGCGGTCTCATGAGAGTTATGGTAGATCAGGGAAAGGCGGGCAGCCAGGGAAGCCTTGGAGAATTCGGCTGGGACGGCTGGACCGGGAACTATTTCTTTGTAGATCCCAAAGAAAACATGGTGATGCTGTATTTTATCCAGAGAAGAGGGGCGGGAACGCTTGTGGTGGTAAGAAAAATGAGAGCCGCAATATACGGCTCTTTGGATGGATTAAAGTAGTAAAGATCAAAGATATGAAATATGATGTCGGAGTCGAATAGATTATGCCCCGGCATGATAAAACACTATCAGCCCTGTTACGCTAATGAGCGGACGGGGCTTTAATCTTCTTTATCCTCCGCTTCACCGACAACAGCGCTGGTGACGGATGAAACAACTGCAACTATGACTACGGCGATTATGAGAATGAGACCTCCGCCGAGAATGACGAAAAGCATCGACTGCTGATCTGTAGGTGCGGATGAAAGAAGTGATAATAAATTCATAATATTATATCCTCTTGTATATTCGGTTAACCATTTCAAGCTCATTTTATCACAGATTCTCCTTCCTGTTCAAGAATAATTATACTGATCTTTCGCCTTATGTTTTATGATATGTAAGAGTGGACGAAGCGCATGTGCCGAGTGACAAAGACAGGATAATGTGGTATATTTGACTAACAGAGTTATTGCTTACCATACGATCTGAATTGATAGATAATATAGGATACTATTTTTGAAAAGGAGGTTCAAAGGGTTAGATGAGAAGACTGGTAAAAAACAGAATAGTGGCGCTTTTCGGCGTGATCGCACTGGTTCTGGGGCTGTTCAGCGGATTGGGTGGTGCTGACAGAGTACGCGCGAATGATTATAATGACTATATTTTTGATACTCATACCCGAAATGATAATGTTTTGACGTTTAATATTGACGGTGTTGACTATAGCGTGACGGTAACTTCTTCGGAAGCATCTGTTTTTGAATGGAGCCTGAATGGTGAAAATCAGATGCTTCGCGTGATCCCCGGCAAGGAAAACAAGATAAAGTTTACGCTTGGAAATAATTTTGACAAAAACTCCATGAACGTAAAAACGTCAGGTACACCTCAAATACTTGCTGTTAATGATAATAATGAATTTACGATATCTTCGGATATAGAAGGTGTTCACATATACCTGGAGCGCGCGGGTGGGCCAGGACCGTCCGGCGGAGACGAAGTTGCTCATATAGAAATGTCGAGTGCTCCTGATAATGTATGGGAAGGAATCCCATGCGTCCGCGAAGAATATTATAATGTCATCAATGAGGAGACCGGAGAGATAAGATGGGATTACTCAGAGCAGAAATCCTGGCAGTATTGCAGTGTGTCGGTTAACGGAGGCCCGCGTACGGGATTTGGAGGCAGGGGCGAAGAAGTAAGGCAGGAAAATGATGCATTCTTTTCACCAAAAACCGGTGAAGACGCTCATAAGCTTGATCTGACCTTCTCCTTCAGCTGGTCTTTCCGCCCGGAAGAGATCATTTCCATAAACGGTCAAGAATATAACGTAGCGGAATATCTTGATTTTGATAATGAGCAGGAATGGCTGGATGCTTTTGCTTTCGAGTATCAAAATCAGGATATATCTTTAACGATACCGGATGTAGAGGTAGAGCCGGATGGTGAGGGTGTGTACAATCTTTCCATTATCATTGATCTCCGCCCTATAACAGATGCAGAGTGTTTCGTTGGTAACTTCCTCTGGAGGAATAATGCAGAAGGAGCCGACTCTCAAGACGATCTTTATGTAGGAAATGCAAGTCTGGAGCTGATCAGTGCTACTTATCCCGAACGTTTGCAGGGTACATCCTTCGGCAAGGAGGTACTTGACAGCGAGTCCAGAAAGACTAAAGCAGAAAAGACTGCCAAGTATATCACCTACGGAATCAGCGAAGAAAGTGGTATCGGAGAGATGGTTCTTCCTGTTGGTACAAAGGTGACCATGCGTATTGTTCCCGAATTCGGTTATCAGGTTCAGGCCTTCAAGGTGAACGGATTCCCGATAGAAAAGAACGCATATGCAAGCGGAGGAGATACCGACATAGCTTATTACACCTTTACGATAGGAAAGGCCAATTTTCACCTGGGCGCAGAAGTTGTTGCCACACCAAACGAAGTTGAGGCAAATAACTCCAAAGCTGTTTCGGGCGGTTCGGTTACTCTCGGCGGCGCTGAGGATACAATGCAGGCAGGTACCGCAAAGCTCGAGGTCGGTGATATCAAGCCCTCTGATGAGCAGGTTTCTAAATTCACTGCAGCAGCCGGAGATTATAATATAGCCGATTATGTTGATATTTCCCTGTTCAATACTATTTATAAAGGCAATAAGGATAACGGATCATGGGATACAAAGGTCGATACCCTGCAGAATCCCGCTACCATCTCGCTTGATCTGAAGGCAGTCGAGGGAGCGAAAAGTGCTGTGATCGTGCATGAAAAGAGCGATGGCACATATGAGATGCTGGATGCGGATTATGACGATAAAACCGGAACGGTCACATTTGCGACTTCCAGCTTTTCGAATTATGCGATAGCTTACAGTGAAGCTCCTGCAAAGAAGCATATCCCTGAGGATGCCAAGAAAAATGTCCCCGAGGGTTATGATTTGCTTTTCCGTATGTATAATCCCAACTCCGGCGAGCATTTCTATACCACGAGCAGAAAAGAAGGAAATACTCTTGTAGATGCAGGCTGGACTTATGAGGGAGATGGCTGGATCGCTCCTAAGAACGGGGACCCTGTATACAGGATGTATAATCCCAATTCCGGCGACCACCACTATACCATGAGCAAGCGCGAGAAAAACAAGCTTGTTGAAGCGGGCTGCAAAGATGAAGGGATCGGATGGCATTCAGAGGCTGATACCGGGAAACCGCTTTACAGATTGTACAATCCCAATACCGAGGTTGGTCAGCATCATTACACAACCAGCGAGAGAGAAAGAAAGAAACTGATCGCAGCAGGCTGGAATGATGAAGGCATTGCATGGTATGGCTATGCTGACTGATTGATATTTGACCGGTGATCACGATTTATTAAACAGCAGACGACTCGGAGGCAGTCTTCCGGGTCGTTTGCTTACTTATGTGTTTCTGTAGAGGTTTTGATGTTGGCAGGATAATGCCAGGGGGTAGCTCTTTGCCTGATATTTTTAAGAAAGCAGCGGATCTTTTTAAGAGAATAGCGGATTTTTGCCGAAGTAAAAAGAAATATGTGATCATCGGGGGTATCGGGATATTACTCATCGTGTGTGCTGTGATAATTTCGATTTGCGTTATCTCGAAGTACCAAAAGTCTAAGATAAAATATGAGTACATTGCGCTGAACTATCCTGCGGTCACGGAAAAGAAGAACGAAGTTGTTATGAACGAGCTGGTTGAGTTCATTGACGCTTCAGAGGAGGAACCTGAAGAAGAGTTGCCTGATCCGGAGGCGCTTAACGCAGAGTGGGGAGAGCTTACCGGAACGGATTTTCTTGCCTTTAAGGCAGATTATCCCGAAACGGTGGGATGGATCTTCTTTGAAAATGAAGATACAAGTTATCCGATCATGTTTTCCGGAGATAATGAAAAATACCTTCATACAGCGTATGACGGAACTTATCTGTTTGCAGGGGCAATTTTCCTGGATGAGGAATCATCAACAGACTTTTCCGATCCACACAGTCTGATTTACGGTCACAATATGCGTGATGGGTCTATGTTCGGAAAGCTGAGAAACTACCTGAATGAGCCGGATTATTACGAAGACCATCAGTATTTCATGATCTTCAACGGGGAAAAGATCCTTAAATACAGGGTCTTTGCATACGGTATAATACCCGACAGCAGCATAATTTACTGGACATTTGGTCCAAACCCTGATAATATGGAAACTCTGGTGGATACTATCATGGCGGAATCGCGCATAAAGCCGGAGGATATCGATGTAAGTGCGTCTGATACGATAGTTACATTGTCAACCTGTTCGGCTGAGAGCGATAAAAGAGAAATTGTCTGTGGTATCCTTACAGATGATTGATTTATCAAACCGGAGAATATATAATACATTTATGGGCAAAAATGTCATAGGCGTATGTGTCACAAGAGTACAAGGTGAAATGTGCAGAACATTTCTTGGAAGTCTGTTTCAGAATGCAAGAGAAGCAGGCTTTAGAGTTTGTGTGTTCCAAAGCGTCTACGATTTTGATGAGATGGATGAGACGGGGGCCGGTTATGTGTTCAAGACTATCCCCTACGACAGCCTTTGTGCGCTGGTAGTACTCCACGATACCATTTATGATGAGGATCTCAAGAATGAGATCATAGACAAGGCAGTTGAAAACGGTATCCCGGTTATCATGGCGAGGGATAGTCATCCCAAATGCTTTTCCCTGATCTCAAGATATGAAGAGGCATATTATAAACTGATCTGTGAAGTCGTTAAAAAGAACGATATCAAAGATGTTTTTTATATTGGAGGAAGAAAGCATTCCGGTAAGGATTCACGTGTGAGGGTCGAAGTGTTTAAAAGGGCAATGAAGGATATGAACATCCCTTTTGACGACTCAATGATCGGATACGGAGAGTATTACGAGGATCCCACCTACAGAATAGTGGATTCACTGCTTGATAAAGGAGCAAGACCTCCAAGAGCGATATTCTGTGCCAATGATATCATGGCACTCGCAGTCATCGAAAGGCTTGGATTATACGGGTATAAGGTCCCGGATGATTGTATAGTTGTAGGTTTTGACGGTCTCGAAAGTGCACAGTTCGCCAAGCCGAGGCTTACAACATGCTACGAAAGCATGGATAATCTGACATGTCTTACCGTGGAGACTGTGCGAAAGGCCATTAATGGGGAGATTGAGATCGGAGAGTACGAGTACACATATGAGCCTGTGTTTGCCGAATCAGCCGGATACGAGAGCCCCGAGATCGATAACGAAGAAACAGCTCTTGAGATATTCAGAAGATTCAGGCTTGCGGAATCACAGGAAGAATCCTGCAATGCCTGGATAGATCAGATGCTGCATCAGCAGGATATCGAAGGATACAAATTGAGGCTTCCTTCCCTTATGGACTCCGAAATGGATGTTATGGTGAGGACGGAAGGCTACTGGAAATTCCACGACTCAGAGGATGAGAACCGTCTTCCCGATCATATAATGGCGATCAGCAGGGACAGAGAGGGAGTTATAGTTAAGAGGGAGACCGGTCTTAATAAGATGCTCAGAAAGATCGTTGAGGAGACTCCGGTTGACCGGCTGACATATATTTCTGCGATATCGATGCACAATATGGTTTTCGGCCTGGCGGCTGACAGATGTGCGGATCCCTACAATGACAGCGGCAGGATGAATCGCTTTGCCGTGACACTTAACAGAGGCTTTTCCCTGGCGATCAACGGTGAAAAACAGCTATATCTCGCCGACCAGATCAATAAGAGCAGATATATCGACCCTCTCACCAAGATGCTCAATATAGACGGCGCTTGCCGCTGGTATAAGAATTATATGGCCGATGATGCATCCGACAGCTCATACATGCTTTTGGGTGTATATTCGCTTGTTTCATATCAGGATATACTTAATACATACGGTGTTGACTTCCTTGAGACCTGTCTTCAGTTCATAGCGAGCACTCTTGCCGAAGTGAACCCCGAGAACATTATGATAGCGAGAATAGCTGCGGACAGTTTCGCGGTAGTTTATATATTCCCTGAGGAGCACAACTCTTCCAATGAGATAGAGGTAACGATCAACACCTTCTTTACTGCTATCGAAGCCCGCAGGAAAGAGAGTGAAAAGTGGAATATGCTTGACGTGGGATGCGGATATGTATCCGATGAGCTTGGGGACAACGACAGCTTTGAAGGATACATTAATGCGGCTGTTGCAAGGCTGTACAGGAACCGTGCCGCTCAGCATAAAAAAGCCCCCGAGGACCCGAGATATTCCGAGGGTCAGGAGATGCTCGATTTCAGGCACAAGCTTATAAGTCTTATCCAGAATGACAGGTTTATTTACCACTTCCAGCCTATAGTAGACACTCATAACGGAGAGATCATTGCGTATGAAGCTCTGATGAGGACTGATGCCGAGATAGGTCTTAACCCTCTTGAAGTGCTGGATGCGGCTGAAGTGTTTGATAAATTTGCGGATCTGGAACGGACTACATTTGCGCATATTTTCGCAAGAGTGCGGAGTCAGGCGGATGAATTTGACGGGAAGAGAATATTCATCAATACGATCCCGGGTCACTTCTTGACAAAGGTTGAAGTAAGAAATTTCCGCAAAGAATACGGGGATCTTCTTAAAAAAGTCACGATAGAGATAACCGAGGCTCAGACTATTTCTCCTGACGAGATAGACAGAATATCCCACCTCGCAGGAGAAGATTCAACAAATGATATAGCCGTAGATGACTATGGAATGGGGCATTCAAATATTGTGAACCTGCTTGAATACAAGCCTCAGATCGTCAAGATCGACAGATATCTTGTAAGCAATATTCAGAATGACCACAATAAGCAGCTTTTCGTCCGTAATCTGATAGAGTTTGCCTCTGAGAACGGAATAAAGGTACTGGCAGAGGGAGTGGAAACATCGGAAGAACTTAAATGCGTGATCGGGTTCGGAGTGGATTATGCACAGGGATTCTATCTGGCAAGGCCGTCTTTTGAAATCATTCAGAAGATACCAAATCTTATACGCGAAGAAATCCTTGCCTGCAACGGATACAGTGCGAAAAGGTACGGAAGATAGAACGAAATGGCATTTGACGGAATAACAATAGCGGCTGTTACTAATGAACTTAAAAATAAAATAACGGATGGCAGGATCAGCAAGATTGCCCAGCCTGAGGATGATGAGATACTACTCACGATCCACACGGCAGAAGGCAATCTGAGACTGCTCATTTCGGCGGATGCTTCGCTCCCGCTTGATTATCTTACCGAGAACAACAAACATGGACCGATGACAGCGCCGAATTTTTGTATGTTGTTGAGAAAGCATATTCAAGGCGGCAGGATAGTTTCAGTCGCTCAGACCGGTCTGGAAAGGATAATGACGATCGAGGTCGAGCATCTCGACGAGATGGGTGATCTGTGCAGAAAAAAGCTCATATTTGAGCTTATGGGAAAACACAGCAATATTATTTTTACCGATGATAGCGGAAAGATAATAGACAGCATAAAAAGAGTCTCCTGTGCTGTGAGCAGCGTAAGGGAAGTACTGCCGGGACGTGAGTATGTAATCCCTCCGACACAGGATAAGGCGGAGCTGCTCGAGCAAACACCGGATGCCGGTCTGCTTAACGATTCGCAGCCGGTATATAAGGCGATATATGGGGCTTATAAGGGCATATCCCCGCTTATAGCAAACGAAGTGGCATTTCGGGCGAGCGTGGATTCCGACAGGCCATTCGGCAGCCTGAGTGAGACTGAGAAAAGCAGGATCATGGGGGAACTCGAAAAAATATCAGTCGATATTAAATGCGGGAGATTTGATCCTTGCGTAGTATACGAAAACGGAAGACCGAAGGATTTCGCCGCTCTTCGTTTAACCATGTATGAGGGCGAAGACTCAAATATCACGCGTTATGAATCTATATCCGTATTACTTGAATCTTTTTATCGCGAAAAGAATACTGTAGTAAGGATAAGACAGAAATCCGCCGATCTGCGCCATGTTGTCCAGACCGCCATCGAGAGGTGCTCGAGAAAGTACGATCTCCAGCTGACACAGCTCAGAGATACCGAGGGGCGCGACAAATTCAGACTTTACGGTGAATTGCTTACGGCATACGCATATCAGATCCCCTCCGGTTCGGAGAGCGCTGAGGTGGATAATTATTACACCGGCGAAAAGATTATGATCCCTCTGGATAAGGATAAGTCGGTTTCCGAGAATGCACAAAGGTATTTTGACCGCTATGGGAAGCTGAAAAGAACATATGAGGCTGTAAGCCGGCTGATCACCGAGTCGGAGTCGGACCTGGAGCATCTCAGATCGATACAGACTTCTCTTGATATAGCTGTGGCGGAAGAAGATCTGATCCAGATACGTCAGGAGCTTGTACAGGGTGGCTATATCAAAAAGAAATCTTCCTCCGGAAAGAAGGAAAAGATAACCAGCAAGCCGTTTCACTATGTATCCTCCGATGGATATGATATCTATGTGGGGAAAAACAATTTTCAGAATGATGAGCTTACATTTAAGCTTGCAAATGGCGGCGACTGGTGGTTTCACGCCAAGAAGATACCCGGCTCTCATGTGGTCATGAGAGTAAAGCAGGGGAGTGAAGTGCCCGACAGGGCTTTCGAGGAGGCTGCACGACTTGCCGCTTATTACTCAAAGGGCAGAGATCAGGATAAGGTTGAGATAGATTATGTGAAGCGCAAGGAGGTCAAGAAACCTGCCGGAGCAAAGCCCGGATTTGTGGTTTACTATACTAATTACTCCATGGTTGCATCACCGGATATCAGCATGCTAAAGGAAGCAGACTGAAGACAGGATTAAAATTTATAAAAACGCGTGAAATTCAATGAATGCGCGGAATGACCAATAAATGACATAATTATCACATTTGCCTGTAAAGGAAAACTTTACAGGCATTTTTTATGGAATCATTTGTGTCAAAACAGCCAAATTTATGACACAATAAAAACAATGACGTCGTTATTCATGGTGACATAAATCAGGCAGGCAAAAAATGGCTGGGTGACATAAATCTAAAAACACTCACTTATGTCAAAAAGTGTTACAAAATCAGGTGAAAACATCGATTTAGAGAAACGTGCGTTATAGAATTCGACTGGGTTTTAGGGATTAAAAGCTGTGACGTAAATGTCATATCTAAAACGACAGACGAATGCGTGTTCGTGTGCAATATTTTTAGACGGATCTGTCGTTAAAACGTTTTCCTAGAAACTTGATCAAGGGGAATTATATTGCAGTTTAACTTACTAATAGTTTTATGATTTAACTGAGTGACGGACTTCGCGTTTTCAAGTATGGATTCGCTACGTCTCCGCGCTATCGCAAAATCTGTCTCCGCAAAGGGCAAAACCGCCCTGCTACAACTGAGCACGCAGCGAAGCTGCGTGTTGGGCTCCAAACTGCACTCGAATTGTAGTGCTGGCGCGACGCTCGCGCTATACCGATACTAAAACCCTAGTCAAGCATTGAGCACAAATGCGTAGCTTCGCTACGCATCTATGCGCGATCTGCTCGAACATTATCGCATGGACCGGTTTATGCTCCGACATTTTGCTTGCGCTCCCGACGTGCACCGCTCACCATAGCTTGAAAACGTGAAATCCTGTCACATAGACTATGTAGATTTAACTATTTCTTGCAATATGTAGATTTAGTTTGTTTATAATCTGTGACAGGTATTGGCGATATGAGATTGTATTTTTT
>JAEEGL011354738.1_pt1 | contig 17312 bp, 15 predicted proteins | sample 9134231 | NCBI WGS metagenome assembly JAEEGL01 (sample SAMN16246548, study PRJNA631951) | gut metagenome | biome: gut microbiome; feature: rumen; material: fiber-attached | host: Bos | place: Iran: Karaj | collected 2018-10
AAACGAATACTGATACTGAAGTAATACTTAATGGATATATTGAGTATAAAGAAAAAATTCTTAATAAACTTAGAGGTATGTTTGCTTTTATTGTTTATGATGTTAAAAATAATGTTGTTTTTGGAGCACGTGACTTCTTTGGCATTAAGCCATTATATTATGGACTTACTGATGATTTATTTCTATTTGGTTCTGAAATTAAGAGTTTTTTAGGACATCCTAATTTTAAAAAAGAATTAAATAAGGATGCACTAAAACCTTATTTAACATTTCAGTATTCTCCAATGAAAGAAACATTTTTTAAGAATGTTTATAAGCTTGATCCCGGACATTATTTTGTATATAAGAATAGTAAGATGGAAATAAAATCTTATTATGAGATAGAATATAACAATAAGAAAGATGAATCACTTGATAAGGTCGTCGAGGATATTAATAAATGTATGAAAGAAAGCGTTTTCTATCATAAGATAGCAGATGTTGAAGTAGGATCATTCTTATCTAGTGGTGTTGATTCATCATATATCGTTAGTATTTCTGATGTTGATAAGACATATACGGTTGGTTTTAAGACAGATGGTTTTGATGAGACTGAACCTGCTCGTGAATTATCTCGAATGTTAAAGAAAAAACATAGAGAGGAATATATTACAGAAGACATGTTTTTTGATGCTATTCCTAAAGTACAATATTATTCAGATGAACCTCATGCTAACTTATCAGCTGTTCCTTTGTATTATTTATCTAAAATGGCTAGAGAAGACTTAAAAGTCGTATTATCTGGAGAAGGCGCTGATGAATTATTTGGAGGGTACTTAGAATATTATGAATCGGATTTTGTTAAGAAATATAAAAAGATTCCATATGGTATTAGACATTTCTTTGGTGTTATAGCTAAGAAATTTCCTAAGATGTGGGGAAGAAACTTCTTAGTTAGATGTGGTATGCCATTATATGATCATTATATTGGACAAGCATTTATTATGGATAATGAAGAAGCTAATTCATTACTTACAAGTGAATATAAAAATAAACTTACTTATCAAGATGTAGTAAAAGTTACTTGTGATAAGGTTAAGGACAAGGAAGAAATTATTCAAAAGATGTACTTGGATATGAAATATTGGTTACCTTATGATATATTACTTAAAGCTGATAAGATGACAATGGCTAATTCGTTAGAATTAAGAGTACCATTCTTGGATAAAGAAGTATTTAAATTAGCTAGTAAGATACCTACAAAGTATTTGGTTAATGAGGGTACTACGAAATATGCTTTTAGAAAAGCTGCTTATGAAAAAATACCAGAAGAATGGTCTAAGAGAAAGAAAATGGGATTCTTGGTTCCTATTAGAGAATGGTTAAGAGAAGAAAAATACTATAATTTGGTTCATGATATGTTTAATAGAGAATGGGTTAGTGAATTCTTTAATATAGATAAGATTAATAAGTTATTAGATGAACATTACAATAACATTAAAAATAATCAAAGAAAAATATATACTATATATGCTTTCTTAGTATGGTACAATGAATATTTCATAGAGAGATGATAATATGATAAAACTAAATAAACTATTTAAATGTGATTATGATGTAGATATCAATGGTATTTCTGTTAATAGTAAAGATACACAAAAAGGAGACTTGTTTGTTTGTATCAAAGGTGCAACAGCAGATAGACATGATTATATCGATGAAGCTATTCAAAATGGTGCTGTAGCACTTGTTACTAGTCACGAAGTGAAAAGTAGTGTTCCTTATGTAATAGTAGATAATCCTAATTTAGAAGTATCTAGATTATCTAAGTTAATATATGATAATCCTAGTGATAAACTTCATATGTTAGGAGTTACTGGTACAGATGGTAAGACGAGTGTATCTACGATAGTATCTAAATTGATCGGACAGGATAAGTGTGGTTATATGGGTACTAATGGATATGCTACTTCTAAATTTAATAGGCATACGGATAATACAACACCATCTGCTGATAAATTATATAGATATTTAGATGATATCTATGATTCAGGTTGTGATAGTGTATGTATGGAACTATCTAGTGAAGCTATGTTATTTAATAGAATTAATGATTTATCTTTTGATGTTATTGGTTTAACTAATATAACAAGTGAACACTTAAATAATCATAAAACATTAGAAAACTATATTGAATGTAAGAAAAAAATATTAGGATTAGTTAAAAAGAATGGCTATGTTATTTTAAATCGTGATGATAGTCACTATAAAGAATGTAAGGATTATGTTAAATCTAATATATTAACATATGGTAAGGATTATGACTGTGACCTTCAAATAATAGATTATAATTTAATGGTAGATAAGACAGATATTACATTTAAATATAAGAAGAAGATATATAATGTGTCATCTCCTTTAGTAGGGGAATTTAATGTTTATAATTTAGCTTGCGCACTACTTATGTGTATAGCTAGTGGTTATGATATAGAAGAGTTAATTAATAATACTCAAGTTTTACATGTTGATGGTAGAATGGAATTTATAAACTGTGGGCAAAATTTTTCTGTGATAGTAGATTATGCTCATACAGAAGCTGGTATTACTAAATTACTTGAGTTTATTCATTCTCTTAAATATAATCATTTAATCGTAGTTATTGGTCAAGCTGGGGAAAGAGATACGGAGAAACGTTCTAAAGTTGGTAAGATAGTAGCTACTAATGCTGATTTGGCAATATTTTGTTATGAAGATCCTCGTAGTGAAGATCCTAAGGATATTATTGATATGATGACTAAGGATATAAAAAATCTTAATAATTATAAAGTTATTATTGATAGGCGTGAAGCTATTAATTATGCTATTAACAATGCTCGTGAAAATGATATTGTTTTAGTACTAGGTAAAGGTAATGAAGATTATCAGAAACTAAAGAATGGAACTATTCATTTTAATGATATTGAAGAATGTAAGAAGGCATTAAATAATTTAAAAGTAATAAATAATATATAAAAATTAATAGGAAGAGGGTAGTAATAATGAAAAAATTAGGAATTAAAAAAGGTATATTGATTATTTTAGGAATAATTATATTAGTTGGTGTTAGTATTTATTTTTTAGTATTTTATAATAAAACTATCGTATATAAATGTTCTGGAAGTTATAGTTCACTTAAGTATTCTAATGAAAGACTAAACAAAAAATATTGGTCTTGTAAATTGGCTGGTATATATGCATGTAAAAATTGTACTGTTAGTGATAATGGTGATGATTATATATTTTTTAGTCAATTGCGAGATGGTGCTAAAAAGAATTTTGTAAATTCATATAATTATGTTATATTTAATGCTCGTACAAAAGAAGAGATAGCTACTATTGAAAAAGCGTATCCTGGTGATTATTCACCTTTGATTTATAATGATGGTAAATTGGTTGCTCTTAAGTTAATAAAGTATGATGGTGATGATGGAAGTGGACATTCTATTATATACAATTTGAATCAAAATAAAGAAACAGTAGCATTGACGTCTGCAAGAGGATTTCATTCTCGTAAGTATGCTGTTTCTTTAAGCGAATATAAAATACTCAATTCTGAGGGTAATGAGGTAAATGAAGATAATATAGCAAATAATTTAATAATAACAACAGAGGCTGGTGGTAATAATGATAGTATTTTCGATTATCTTAAGTTTGGTTTGACAAATCTTGAAACTGGGGAAGTAGTTATTCCTGTTGAAAATAAAGTGTTGTATAGAACAACTTATGGTAATTTTATAGGTATTATAGATACTCCTAGAAGCCCTATAATAAGTTTATATAATGCCAAAGGAGAATTGAAATATCAACAAGGTTTGCTTTTACCAAATCCTGCTTTTGTTGTAGAAGATGCGGGGGATGATTATATTTTAGTTGATAATCTAATAGATTATAACTCAAAATATTTTGAGTTAATGGATTTTAATGAAAATAAAGTATCTAATAGTAAAATTTATTGGTCAGATATTATAAGTGAATTGTTGAAGAAAATAAAACAAACAGAATATTATGATAAGTATGCTAATATTGATGATCTTTATATAATAGAAGCATATAAAACTGGTACTTTTAAGATTAATTGTAGTTATGATGAAAATAGTTCTTCTGGTGATAAATTAGAATATATAACGTTTTCTTTGTTTGATGCATATGATACTAAAGCTTATAAACCTTTGATTGCATCTATTACTTATGAATTTAATATGACTAAATACTCTATTCAAAAACTTGATAATTAATTTAATAAATAAAAAATCACATCAATTTGATGTGTTTTTTTAATCTAGGTCATGCATTAACAATCCAATATTAACTAAACCAGATGCAAGTACTAAGACATATACTATTCTTGTTAATAATGCTCCGTCTCCGAATAGATATTCAACTAGATTAAAGTTAAATAATCCTACTAATCCCCAGTTAATACATCCTACGATAGCCAGTATTAAAGTGATTTTATATAATGTATTCATAATTTTCCTCCTTGATAATAATATTTTTGCCAAAAATTATAAAATTATTCATCATAATAGAAAAATTAGTCCATATAATTACATAGAAAGATTTAAATGAGGTGAGATATGAAAAAAATCTTTTTAGCAATACTTTTATGTGGACTATTTTTAACAGGATGTTCTAAGAAGGGAGAAAAAGAGGTTTTATCAGAATTTAAGAATACTGTAGATAATGTTAAATCATATTATATTGAAGGACAAATGGAACTTGTGAATAATGAAGATATTTATACATATAATATATATGTATCATATCAAGCAGATGATTATTACAAGATTGAATTAATTAATACTATTAATGATCATGAACAAATTATATTAAGAAATAAAGAAGGAGTTTTTGTAGTTACACCATCTTTGAATAAAAGTTTTAAGTTTCAAAGTGATTGGCCTTATAATAATTCACAAGTATATTTACTATCCAGTTTGTTAGATGATATATCTAATGATAGTGATAGAAAATTTAGTTCTAGTGATAATGGTTATATGTTTGAAACAAAAGTTAGTTTCCCTAATAATCCTAAATTAGTTTCTCAGAAAGTATATTTTGGTAATGATAATTTACCTAATAAAGTAGAAGTATTAGATATTGATGGTAATGTAGAAATTAAGATGATATTTAATAATATCGATTTATCTAAGAGTTTTGATAGTAATTATTTTGAATTAAGTAGTATATTAGATACTAATAATATTGAAACTCCTAATGAGGAAGAAAACAAGGAAGAAACAAAAGAAAGTGCTACTTTGGACGATGTTATATATCCTATGTATTTACCTGCTAATACTTATTTAACTAATCAAGAAAAAATATCTACTGAGGAAGGTGAAAGACTTATATTAACATTTACTGGTGATAGCTCATTTACAATAGTGGAAGAACCTGTAGTGGTATCTAAATCACCTGAGATAATTCCTACTTATGGTGATGTAGAACTTATTGGGGGATCATTAGCAGTAGTTAATGAAACATCTCTAAATTGGTTTAGTAATGGAATTGAATATTATATAGCTAGTGATACTATGAAATGTAGTGAGTTATTAGAAGTAGCTAAATCTATAAGTGTATTACCTGTTGGTAAATAATATAAATAGCAAATACTTAATGTATTTGTTTTTTTATTTAATAAAATTAAATTCATTGACTAAGAATGTTATCATTGATATAATTTGTATGAAGGGAATGGCTAGTATGATAGGGAAAGTTAATAAGTATTTTACTTTTAGAAACTTTTTACAGTTATTAATAGTTATTAATATTATATTAACTACTATTATTACTACTAAAGGATTCTTATTGATAAGATCATATAATGGATTTTCTTCAGATAGTGAATTAGAAAATGAAATGTCAATATATCAAAGTGTTACTAGTAGTGAGATAAAGAAAGGTATTGCTGCTTCTTCATTAGTTAATTGTATTAATTCTAATGTTGATATAGAAAAATTACCTACTAATATTACAGATATTATTGGTAATATAAAAAATTATTATGAGAGTGATGGAAGAAGATACGCTTTTAAATATCAAGATATATATACAGGATTTACAGTTAGTTATAATGAGAATGGTGTTATATATGGAGCTAGTACTGTTAAAGCACCTTTAGCTATTTATATTTACGAATTAGCAGAAAAGGGTGAAACTGATTTAGATAAGGAATTAACATATTATCCTCGTCATTATCTTGGTGGTACTGGTAAAATAAAAGATATGGAACAAAATACATCATTTACTATTAGAGATTTGGTAGGATATGCTATTAAGAATAGTGATAATATTGCTTATACGATGTTAATGGAAGAATATGGTAGAGTTAATGCCCTAAATTATTGGAAAGACCTAGGTACTAAGTCTATATTTACTACTAATACTAATTGGGGTGGTATATCAGCATATGATGCTTCAATATATATGAAAGAATTATATGATTTTTATTTAAAAGATAATGATTATAGTAATGAACTTATGGATTATTTTTTGAATACTACATTTAAACCACTTAATGGTGAAAAATATAATGTTGCTAATAAAAGTGGATGGGGTGATGGTGTTATACATGATGTTAGTATTGTATTTGCAGATAATCCATATATATTGGTGGCTCTATCTTCTTTGGGTGATGATGATGAGTATCAATCTTATTTTAGTACTATAAGTGAGTATGCTTATGATTTACATCATGAATATTGGAAATATAAAATGAAACTATGTTCTAATATAGTGCAATATTAAAAGGATTTATCCTTTTTTTCTTTTTATTTATATGATATACTATTTAAGAAAGAGGAATTAATATGGAAAGAGAAATGGTTAATAAACTAGCTAAAACATTACTTTTTGAAGGTAGTGATAGTGAGTATGAAGAAATACATGAGGAATTAGATAGGAATATTAATGATATAGAAAAGATTAGTAAAGTGTCTGGAATAGAAGATGTAGAACCTATGTTTTATCCTTTTGATACTCTAGTTAGTCCAAGAGAAGATATTGTTATTGATGAATTATCTAATGAAGACATTTTAAAGAATGTTAAGAATAAACAATATAATCAAACTAAATTACCAAAGGTGGTTGAGTAGTATGAATATAAAAGAGATAAGAGAAGAATTAGATAATGGTAAAAGTACAGTTAAAGATGTATTTTTATATAGTGTTAATAGAGCAAGAAAGTATCAAGATGAATATAATTCTTTTGTGACAATATTAGATGATTATGAGGAGGTTAAATCAGATAGTATACTATCTGGTATTCCATATGCTTTAAAAGATAATGTGTCTACTAAAGGGATTTTAACTACTGCTTCTTCAAAGATACTTTCTGATTATGTTCCTGTTTATGATGCAACAGTATATAAGAAATTAAAAGAAGCTGGTGCTTTACTTCTTGGTAAAACAGTTATGGATGAACTTGCTATGGGTGGAACTGGTATGACAGGGCATACTGGTATAGTTCATAATCCATATGATAAAGATAGAATGACTGGTGGATCGTCTGCTGGTAGTGCTGCTTGTGTTAAGTTAGGAATAGTTCCTTTTGCTATAGGTTCTGATACAGGTGACTCTGTTAGAAAACCTGCTGCTTATACTGGTACTGTTGGTTTTAAACCTACTTATGGGAGAATATCTAGATATGGTTTAATACCTTATGCATCATCTTTGGATACTGTTGGAGTTATTACTAATAATGTTTATGATGCAGCAGTTGTTACAGATATAATTAAGGGAAGAGACATTCATGATATGACTAGTTTACCAGATGAGAATATTAGTTATGTAGATAATTTAAATAATGATATTAAAGGTAAGAAATTATTTTATATAAAAGAAATAGTGGATAGAAGTAATTATGGTGAAGATACTAAGGAGATATTAGATAATTTTGATAAGATAGTAGAAAAATGTAAGGAATTAGGTATGGAAGTATATGAAGAGAGTATACCTATGGAATTACTTACAATGATATATCCTGCATATATGTCTATATCTAATGCTGAAGCTACTAGTAATGATGCTAATTTAACTGGTATTCATTTTGGTAATACTATGCCTGGTAATACTACTGAAGAAATTATTACTAATACTAGAACTAATGGCTTTTCTAGTTCTATTAAAAGAAGATTTATTATAGGTAGTTATATTTTAAATAAAGAAAATCAAGATAAATTATTCTTAAATGCTTGTAGATTAAGAAGAATGATAGTGGATAAAATGAATGAGTTGTTTAAGAAGTATGATGCGTTGATATTACCTACTACTGAAACAATAGCTCCTAAAATAGATGAAAAGATAGAATATAAAGAAGAACATAATATGTTATTAGATAGACATTTAATTATTGGTAATTTTGGAGGATATCCTAGTATTACAATACCATGTGGTATATGTGGTATAAATGCAGCAATGCCTATAGGATTATCTATTACTGGTAATATATATGATGATAGTTTGGTGTTAAATATAGCTAATAAATTAGAGAATGGGGGTATTAAATAATGAAATATATACCTACTATTGGATTAGAAGTACATTGTGAATTAAAGACAAATAGTAAGAATTTTTCTAGTGCTAAAAATAGTTATTCTGATATTCCTAATACATATGTTAGCCCTATTGATATGGGATTTCCTGGTATATTACCTTCGGTTAATATGGAAGCAGTTAGAAAATCTATTAAGATGGCATTAGCTTTAAACTGTACTGTTCCTGAATATTTATCTTTTGAAAGAAAAAATTATTTTTATCCTGATTTACCTAAAGGTTATCAAATTACTCAGACGAAAAATCCTATAGGTAAAAATGGTTATGTAATGGTAAATGTTGATGGTGAGGAATTAAAAATAGAAATATTAGATACACATTTAGAAGAAGATACAGCTTCATTGGATCACTATAAAGATTATTCACTACTTGATTATAATCGTTGTGGTGTACCTTTACTTGAAACAGTTACTGGTCCTTGTATGCATTCTTCAAAAGAAGCTATAGCATTCTTAGAAACATTAAGAAATATATTCTTATATTGTGATATTTCTGATGCTAGAAGTGATAGAGGTCAAATTAGATGTGATGTTAATATATCTCTTTCAGAAGAAGGTTCTAATAAATTAGGTACTAGAACAGAAATGAAGAATATTAATTCATTCTCTTTAGTAAAAGATGCTATTGAAGCAGAAATAAAAAGACAAGAAGAAGTATTAAGTAATGGTGGAGTTATTAATCAGGAAACAAGAAGATATGATTCTGAAAATAATACTACACATTTACTTAGAACTAAAGAAGATGCTATAGATTATAGATACTTTACAGAACCTAATATACCTAGAATTAAGATTAGTAAAGAATTAGTTTCAGAAATTAAGAGTGAAATACCTATACTTCAATATGATAGATTTATGAAGTATACTAAAGAATATAATATTAATAATAAAGATGCTAATACTTTAGTTAGAGATAAAGATTTATCTGATTATTATGAAGAATGTATTAAATATTCAGCTGATAAAGTTATGCTATCTAATTGGTTAACTGGAGATATCATAGCTTATTTAAATAAAAATAATATGGGTATTAAAGAATTATTTTTAACTCCAGAGATGTTAGTTAATCTTATTAATATGATTAATGATGGTAAAATATCTGGTCATCAGGCTAAGGAAGTATTAGCTAAATCTTTAGAAGAAAAAACTGATCCAGTATCATTAGTTAAATCTATGGGTATGGAACAAATTAGTGATAAGGGTGAAATAGAGAAAATAGTTGATAAAATCCTTCTTGAAAACCCTAAATTAGTTGATGATTACAAAGAAGGAAAAAGAGTATTTGATTATTTAATTGGTTTAATTATGAAAGAAACTAGAGGAAAAGTTAATCCTAAGATGGCTTCTTTGATTTTAAAAGAGAAATTAGATAGTTTAAATAAAACATCTGTTTAGTTAAAATGCTTGACAAAGCATTTTCTTTATGTTAGTATAGTTGGTAATTTTTAAAGGGAGGAAATTATGGACGAAGAAAGAAGTAATGGCATTTTAAGATTTCTATTTAAATTAATTATAATTGTTATATTTATACTATTTATTATTTGGCTATTGTCTATGGCAGTACGTAAAAATAATACATCAAATAATACTAGCAAATATAATAATGCTAATAGTGTTAGAGTAAGTACAGTATACCAAGATAATTTATATAGAATGAAGGATGCAGGTATCTCTTACTATACATTAGAGAGATTACCACAAAATGTTGGCGATGTTAAGAAAATTACATTAGCAGAAATGTATGATTCTCATCTTTTATTAGAAATATATGATGAAAATGGTAAAAAATGTTCTGCTTATGATTCTTATGTCGAAGTAACAAAACTTGAAAGTGAATACAAGATGAAAGTAAGATTAGTATGTCCTAAGAAAGATGCATATATATTTGTTTATTTGGGCTGCTATGATTACTGTAAGGGGTTTGTTTGTGAAAAACAAGGTGAGAGCCCAAAGTCAAGTTCTAGTGCTGCTCCAAAAGACAGTACTAGTCCAAAGTCAAGCTCTAGTACATCAAAACCAAGTTCTAGCAATTCTGCTAAAGTAACAGAATATGAATATGTAAAAAGAACTAATGGTTATTGGACTGACTGGAGTGCATGGAGTAAATGGCAAAGAGATGCTGTAACAGAGTCAGATACAGTTAAAGTTGAAACTAAGAAAACTACTGAAGATTATACTTATGAAGAAGAAATAGAAAATATTGTATATGATGATGTTATTAACAAATGTCCAAGTGGATATTCAGTTAATACTACTGGTAGTGGTAAGATTTGTCGTAAAGTAACTAACGAAACTACATCAATGCAATGTCCTAAGTTAAGTGGATATGTAGAAATTGGTAATGATGGAACAATTTGTACTTATAAGAGTACAACATCATATGATAAAGTATGTCCACCAGCTCCATCAGGATATGTATATATTACTGGAACATCTTGTAAATATAGAAGTACAAAATCTTATGATAAGGGATGCGATACTAAGAGTGGATATACAGAAATTGGTAATGATGGAACAACATGTACTTATCAAAGTACATCATCAACTCCAAAAGAATGTCCACCAGCTGAATCAGGATATACATATATTTCTGGAACATCTTGTAAGTATAAAAGCAATCATACTGAGCCTAAGAAATGTAATAGTCCAGGTGATGATTATAATTATGTAGGTATGGAAGGTGGAAAGTGTGTATATAAGAAATACTTAAAGACTGATCAAGGTGAAGATATACCATCAAACACTTCAACAAGAATATATGTTTATAAATCAGGACCAATTGTATTACAAGATTGTGATTCATGTGGAACATATTTAGGTTATATATATAAAGTATATGCAAGAAAGGCTGTAGGTAAAACATGTCCAACTGGCTATACAGAACTTAGTGATGGAACTTGTCATATTGTAAAAACTAAAGATAAGACATGTGTTTCACCAAAAGTATATTTAAATGGAGGTTGTCGTACTAAGATAACAGCTCCAGCGGTATGTAAAAATGGAACGGTAGAAATAAGTGGAGTATGTCGTATTAGAATAGAAAAACCTATGCAATGCCCAGAAAATACGGAACCATTGAATGATATTTGTGTTAAAAAAGCTACTAGACCAGTAGAATGTCCTAAAGATTATGAATTAATTGGCGGTAAGTGTAAAAAAGTATTGTATTCTAATTATGAAAAGACATGTAAAACTGGATATAGTTTAACTAATGACCAAAAACAATGTTATAAGAAAGAAATAGTTACTGTCTTAAAACACGGAACAAGAGAAGTAACATTATATAGATATGCTACTCGTAAATATGTTGGTGGTAGTGTTGATTATAAATGGAGTACATCTAACAATGATCAAAATTTATTATCACAAGGCTATACATTGACAGGAAGAACAAGATAAGATAAGGGGGAATAATAATGGATTTTATTTTTAAACCAATTAAGGTTGATAACAAAAAATATTCTATTGTAGCAGAAATTAGTCAAGGAGATTCAGTATTTAATATATTAATGCCTGGTCATTTCTTTAATGATGAAAAGAGTGCAATGGAATATATTAGTAATAACTCTCCAATTTTGTTAACAGAATTAGGAGTATTACTTAAAGAAACTGCTTCAGAAAGAAGAAGCAATGATACAGAAAATAATGCAAAAAAAGAAAAAAAGGATAAGAAGGAAAATACAAATCGTTCTTCTAAAAAGGATAATGGAATTACAGAAATTATAATTCCTAATCAAGATAAAAATAATAAATATTATGTAATTAAAGAAAACAATAAATATTATGTAAAAGTTATATTAGTAGATATGGATGAAGAGTCTATTTATAATAGATCATTTGATACTTTTGATGATGCTTCTAATTACATTAAGAATAATAGTAAAGAAATAGAAAAAATTGTAAGTGATTACAGAAAGAGCAAAGAAGTAAAAACAGAAAATAAAAATAATACTCAAAAGAAAAATAATGGTTCAAAATCTAGAGCTACTAAGATAGAAGTATCTGATCCAGATGAAAATGTTACATATCATTGGATCAAGGGTGAAGATGGTAAATACTATGTAAGAGTTACATATTTAAATGAAAAAGTGGTATTAGAGAATAAACCATTTAATACACCATCAGATGCTCGTAATTATGTAAAAGAAAATCATAAACAAATTGAAAAACTTATTTATGAAAATAAAGATAAAAAGGAAAATAAAGACAAAAAGGAAAATAAGGATAAAAAGGAAAATAAGGATAAAAAGGAAAATAAAGTTGTTAAAAATAATGATTCAGATATTTTAGAAGTAAATATTCCAAATCAAGATAAAAATATAAAATATTATGTTGTTAAGGATGATACTGAATATATGGATAATTATTATATTTGCGTAGAAGTTATAGATGCAAATAAGAAAATTAACTTTCTTAAGAGTTTCTTTAAACAAGAAAAAGCTGTTAAATACGTAGAAGATAATTATCAAAGTTTGGCAGAAAGAGCTTATAAAAGGGTTAATAAGGGATCGTTAACAAGAACTAATGATAATGATAACGATAATGAAAATAGTAATAATACTAAAAGGGTTATTGGTAAATTATGTCTTTTTGGAGCTGGTATATTAGCAGGTGCTGTATTAATAGGATCATGCCATTCTTGTGGTAAAGGATGTGGAAGTGCTACATGTAATCCTACTGCTACTGCAAAGGTTACTACTACTCCTAAGGATACTGAGTTACCAGAAAATACATCAGTTGTTACTTCAGTTCCTACTGAAAATATATCTGAAGTACCTACAAGTGCTCCAACTGAGTTGTCAATGTCTGATATCGATTTATTAGCATATAATGTATTTAATGAATATGTATCTGCTAATTCTGATGTAAAAACTACTGATAATGGTGCAATGAATGGTACGGTAATTACTGCTGATGATTTAGTAAATGCTATTGCTATTTTAAATATCAATAAGTTAAGTACTGAAAATCTAGAACTATTTAGTAGAATAGTTTCTGATCAACAACCTAAAGCTTATTCAGATAATGTTGATTATTTGATGGCTAATTTAATGGTTTTAAATGTTCAAAAACATATTGTTAATAATACTAATGATGGTTTGATTTGGTTTAGTCCAATGATGATTAATCAAAATGATAAAGACGATATTAAAACAGTTGAAAATCTTATTGAAAGAATTATGGCTGCTGATTTAGCAGGTGATAAGAGTACAGTTATAAGTTTAACAGATGAACTTATCGAGTCTTTAGATAGCGCTCCTATGCTTAATCGTGGAACAGGATTTGATAAGGCAATATATTTTGAATTAAGTGTTGTTTCAAATTGTGCTAAGGATACTATGAGTGAAGATCAACGTAATGATATTAGTAGAATTAAGAATACTAAACGTTTAAGTTCTAATACCGAGATAATGGATATATTATATAGTGTTAAGGATTATGGATGTTATCTTGAAACAGAAAATGCTTTAGTTAGAACTAGACATTGTTAAAAAGTCTTAAATTTTAAGACTTTTTTTCTTTATCATGATATAATATAGTTGTTATGAAAAGAATTGTTATTATAGTATTAATTATATTTTTAATTATAGTATGTTCTTTAGTTTATATTAATAATACCAATAGTACTAAATCATGGGAAAAACTTATTAAAAAGAATTATGCAGATATTAAACTATTTTATGTGAATAAGTATGATAATTATTATATATTTATATCAGAGAAGAACTATGGTGTTTTAGATAAGAAATATAATGAAATATTACTTATAGAAAAGAAAAATTTATGTAAAAAAAAGAAGAATTATGATATTATATATAAAAATGAAAAATTAATGTATGAAGAAGAGATATTTAATAAAAAGAAATTAATATTTAATTATTATGATATAAATGATTGTAAACTTATTAATTCTATTTCTTTAGGAGGTTCTAATGAATGATAAAATAAAAGAATTACTTATGGATAAACCTTTAGTGGTACCTAAATTATTATTTAATAATTATAAGAAGTTAAATATTTCTGATAGTGAGCTTATTATTTTAATATTTATTATTAATGATGGTGTTGAAATAGAATATGATCCTAGTATATTTATAAAAGAGTTAAATATGGATAAGTTTAAAGTATTAGAAATGATTGATTTATTACATAAGAAGAATATTATATCTTTAGTTATGAAAAAGAAGAATAATAAGACTATAGAATATATTTCATTAAATCCTTTATATGATAAGTTAATATCTATTATATTAGATAAAAATGATGGTAATGATAAGGAGAAAGTAGATAAGAATCTTTATTCTATATTCGAAAGTGAATTAGGTAGAACTTTATCTCCTTTAGAATATGAAAAGATTAATGAATGGAGTAATGAAATATCTTCAGAACTTATTATTGAAGCCCTAAAAGAAGCTGTATTTTGTGGAGTAAATAATTTTAGATATATAGAAACTATTTTATCTGATTGGAATAAAAAAGGGTATAAGAATAAGTCTGATGTTATTAGGGATAAGGAGAATAGAAAAAATAAAAAGAAAGATATTAATGTTCCTGATATAGATTGGTTAAATGATGAATAATATATTAGAGTATCTTGAAGTATTATTTCCTAATCCTAAATGTGAACTAGAATATAATAAGGATTATGAATTATTAATAGCTATCGTTTTAAGTGCTCAAACTACTGATAAAAGAGTTAATAGAGTAACTAGAGTATTATTCTCTAAATATCCTAGTTTATTAGAACTTAGTAATGCTTCTTTATCTGATATAGGAGATATTATTAGGGAAATTGGTACATATAAAAGAAAAAGTGAATATGTTCATGAAATAGCTAAATATTTTGTTGAAAATAATTTAGATTATGTTCCTAATGATAGGAAGTTATTAGAGTCACTTCCTGGTGTTGGTAGAAAGACAGTTAATGTGTTTTTAAGTACGATATATAATGAACCAGAAATAGGGGTAGATACTCATGTATCTAGAGTATGTAAGAGACTTGATATAGTTAAAGAGAATGATAATGTTAGATTAATAGAAGAGAAATTAAGAAAAAAAATACCTAGTGAATTAAGAGGTAGATCTCATCATCAATTGGTGCTTTTTGGAAGATATTATTGTAAAGCAATTAAACCAGAATGTTCTAATTGTAAACTACAAGAATTATGTAAATATTATAAAAAAAATAAGTTATAGTTTTATAACTTATTTTTCTTCGATAGCTTCAACAGGGCAAGCTTCAATTACTTCCTTTACTGTTTTTTCCATATCTTTTGGAACTTCATCTATTATAGCTTCAGCCATTCCATCATCATTAAAACTGAATACTTTTTCTTCAGTCATCATTACACAGTTTCCACAACCGATACAATTTTCATTTACTTTAACTTTCATATGTTTACCTCCTTAACTAATTATAAGTGTAAAGTTATAAAAAATCAATTAATTTTATTTTATTTAAAAATATTATATGTTATGATTTATGTGAGGAAGTGCTTTATGGAGTCAAGAATAGATAAGTATAAAAATAGTGAATCTAAGCCTTCTAGAGTGGAAAAAAATAAAGATTTATATAAAATGATATATACTGCTTATGATGAATTTGATAATTATAAAGTCCCTTTAGAGGAAAAAGAAATAGATTTATCTGATATGAAGAAAAGTATTACTAGTCGTGATGAATACTTAAAATTAAAGAAATATGGTGAATTTACTAATAATAGAATAGTTTCTAGAGAAGAAAAAATAGAAGAAAGTAAACCTAAAGATGACGAAGTTTATGATATTAAAGAGCTTTTGGATAAGGTTAAAAGTGATAATCCTTCTTTACGAAAAACAGAAATTAGAGAAGAAAAGTATTTAGATAAATTACATTTAAAGAATGATGCTAAGACTAATTTAGATAAAATGAAAGAAGAATATGAAGATGTTATATTAGATAGCGAAGAAGAAAAGAAATTATCTAATACAGCTAATCTTTCTTTAGAAATATTATCTGATTTAAAAAGTGGTGAGGATACTGTTGTTACTCCTCCGATGAAAAGTGATGAAGATGATATTGAAGAGGATATTCCTTTAAAGAAAACAATAAAATCAGAGAAAAAAGAAGATAAGAAAGAAGAAAAGATTACTTCAGAAACTGAAGATGATTCGTTTTATAGTGATATATATAAATTTAAGAAAAAAGATTTTGAAAATGACGAAGATGAAGAATATGATGAAGATGATGATACAGAAGAAGGTAATAAATTCTTATTTAGAATATTGGTTATAATATCTATAATTATTTTGATGGGATTAATAGCTATATATATAATAGGATACTTTAGTAAATAAAGTATCTTTTTTCTTTTAAAAGTGTAAAATTAATAACTAGTAGTCTTGAAAGAGTTATTTTATTATGATAAAATCATAATGATAATGAGGTGGTATGATGGATGATATCTTAAAGAGAATATATGACTATTCATTAGAAGAAATAATGGGAGAAAGATTTGGTAAATATTCTAAGTATATTATTCAAGATAGGGCTATTCCTGATGTTAGAGATGGATTAAAACCTGTTCAAAGAAGAATATTATATTCTATGTATAAAGAGAAGAATACTTTTGATAAACCATACAAGAAGTCAGCTAGAGCTGTCGGCGATGTTATGGGTAAATATCATCCGCATGGTGATTCTTCAATATATGAAGCTATTGTTAGAATGAGTCAAGACTGGAAGATGCGTGAACCATTTAT
>JAEEGL013398587.1_pt1 | contig 17312 bp, 20 predicted proteins | sample 9134231 | NCBI WGS metagenome assembly JAEEGL01 (sample SAMN16246548, study PRJNA631951) | gut metagenome | biome: gut microbiome; feature: rumen; material: fiber-attached | host: Bos | place: Iran: Karaj | collected 2018-10
GAACAAGCGGCTGCTGAATCGGGAGGCTATAAAATTCTTCAAACTCTATGTACGGATTATCGTACAGCTTCAAATCAACTCTTCCTATCGACGATGCTATTCCGGAAAGCGAATATTTGTTTCCGTTTTTTGCCATCGAAAGCAGCGATTTCAATACCGTTTTTCTTAATGCGGAAGGAAGCCTGTCATAATTGAAATACTCTGCATTTGCGAGATTTAATTCTTTGTTTTCACGCATCTGATTTAAAAGGTCGCCGTTTATATCCTCAAAAGCTTCATCTTCGTTTACGTTTAAAATAATCGGAAGTGTCAGATTGCAGTTATATTCCATGCCTTTTGCATGTCTTCTTAAATCCACGGGAACCATTATTCTTCCGCATTTATCGGGCGATAAATCGGCAAGAATTCTTGATAGCTTTGCTGTAATGGCGGTAGGATATCCCTCTATCTCAAGAGTTTTCCATCTGATTTTGTAGTTCTTTATTTTATTGCTGTCTGAGATAATGATTTTGGGAATTTTAGATTCTTTTTTGCTGTAGCAGCCGAGATTCTTAATGAAATCCGCATCTCTCATGTTATCCGTCGAGGGAATAAGTTCTTCCTTACGAAGATAATTCATGATGTTCTGAATAAAAACAAGGCTCGCTTTTCCATCCAGTACCGAGTGCATGATTCTGAATAAAAGATATTTGATACCGCGATTATCGATAACACAAATCTCAACCGAATGATCCGTGTAATCTATCGGTTCTCTGAATAAGTCATTGTTAAAAAGATCGTCATCGGAAACTTTGTATTCCCTGATGCTGACTTTCTTTTCCGAGGCGAAATATCCGCCGTTTTTCAAATAAACATTTACTCCCGGATTGGCTTTCAAAACCTCGTTTACGGCTTCTTCAATCGCGGGAATGTTTTCTATTTTTTTCAGTTTAAAAACATACTGAATTGCAAACGAATTTGTATAGTCCTGCAAGTCTGTGTAAAGCAATTCGTTGCATGATGGTTTTCTGATCATTTCTTTCCCCTGAGTGTTTTTTTGCACGCTTTATTATATACACGCATTTTTATTATTCTCCAACAAATTTCCTGTTAACAATATGTTAACAATGTGTGTATTCAACACTTTTTAACACGTTTTATTAAATGTTATTTTTGCACTCAAACGCTTGTATTTATTTAAAAAAGTTAACATATAATAATTTTAACAAGCGTTAACAGATTATGCAAAAAATATATATATTATTGCTCTTTGGGGGTAAATTTGGGGGTAAATTTGGGGGTATCGCAAAAGCAGTAAATAAAAGGCTTTGAGCGTTGCCGGATGCGGTTTTATTTTTGATTTTTTGTATATATTCCAGGATGAAAATATATTTAGATCCTTTTTAACGCTAAAAAGTAACTGCCGGCGCCGTTTGGCTGCTGCTTTGGGTGTGGGTGTTTATGCTTTTCGGGCTTTGGGCGGTGGTAACCCCTATAAATTACCGCAAAAATAAAAAAAGGCTTTTTGAGTGGGTGTAGTGTGCTATAATAAAGTTACACGGGTATTATAGAAAGACATAATAAAATAATATGGGGGTATTCTATGGGATTATTTAATTTTTCAAAGAAAAAAGAAGAAACAGTAAAAGAAATTCCAAAATTGAAAAGCACCGGGGAAACAAAAACTTTTGATTATTTCGCTTTTAAAGTGCATGGCGACAGCAAACCCGAAATTCAAGAGTTACTAAAAAAAGAGAAAGAAAAAGAAAAGTTACAAGAAAAACCAGCAGATATATCTTTAAAAATTGTAGATGATACATTGCAAGTATTTATAGGAAAAATGTATATAGGCAATGGGGACGCCGCAGCGCTTGCAAAATTTAAAGAGAATTGCAAAAAGAAATATGAAATACAGTCATTTTCTATTTATGGCGGCGATAATGATAAATATTATGGATGCAAAATACGTGTGAAGTACTATTATTAAAATCTATTATGTGCTATAAAATAATTAAAAGGTTATAACCATTAAATATATATAGGCGTTTCCTCTTGCCCCTGGATGCGCCTATTTTGTTTTAATTTGAATTATTTTAAATATTGCTATAATTTATACATAGCAAAACATTTTCAATTCTATGGTTAAATTTTGAAGCGTGGCGGCATGATGCTGCTTGCGCTTCTTTTTTTAAGGTCGGATATACCGACTTTTAAATTATTTTGTGCAAGTATTTAACGTAGGCTGCAAAAAGCAGAAATACTATTGTTCTTTTTATCGACACAAAAACAGATAATATACATTTAACAAGAACGAAATAAACAAATATTCGCTTTGTTAAAATGAAGTCCGCGCATAATTGCTGCGCATGGTGTAGCCCTGCTTCGATCTTTACAAGGTCAAGCGGGTTTTTTGTTTATTAAAATAGAAAGTGAGGTAAAAAATGGCTACAAAAACAAACGAACAAATTTTAGAAAATACGGATCCTATACTTTGCAATATACAGAGTTTGCAAAACCTTTTAGGATGCGGACAATTTACAGCGCGTAAAATCGCCGCTGCTGCCCATGCAGAAATTAAAATCGGCAGAAGAAGTTTATATAATACCGAGAAAATAAAGCAGTATATAAACAAAATGAGCTTAACAGAAGCAGACGAGGTGTAAAAATGGCGGTTAATGATTATCAAAACATAACTTTCTTAAAAGAGTGTGTATTAAATGAGCGCCAGGCGTGCCAGCGTTGCGGAAGCAAAAAAGATTTAATGATATACTTTGCGGATGCAGAAGCAAGAAACAAAAATAAGCCTGAAAAGATACTGCTTTTATGTGCTAAATGTTTTAAGGATAGCGCAAACAGCGAAACAAACGAGCTTATATATTTTCAAACAAAATTAAATAGGCCGGTTTTCCTGGATGAAATACGATAAACGCGAGGGGCAAAAAATGAGTGAAGAAAAAAAGAAAGCGCCGAGAATATATATTGATCCTAAATGGGAAGCGGCTTTTAAAAAATTAACGGATGCAGAAACGGCAGAATGCTTGCGGGATATATTTGAATATTACAACGCGGAAGAAATAGAAATATATAGCAGCGATAAAATACAGTTTTTTCTTGAAAGTGTAGTATTTCCGGCGCTGGATGCAGACAAGGCCGCATATATAGAAAAATGCGCTAAAAATAAGCAAATAGCAGAAGAACGAGAAGCAAAAAAACGAGAAGCAAAATAGCACGATTAAGCACGAACGTGCACGAACGTATACGAACGTATACGCGCGTCACGTTACGCACCAATACAACCAACACAACCAACACAAAGCAAAGCAACGCAATACAAACAATTTATATAAAAGGGTGTAATGGTATAAGGGCGACTTTTTTCAAAAGTCACAATAACAAAAGGGGCTTTATATGGATAATTTTGATTATGAAATATTAAACAGACAAATTGTTAAATGTTATAGCCGTATTGAAAAGCCGGTATGGACTGAAAAAGAATATATTTTATTTTTCAGATGCTTCTTTAAACATTATGAGAGATACAGAGGGCGCCAGCATTACAGATTATCAAACGATAATTTATTTAATATCATGTGCGAACTGCCGTTTGAGTATAAAAGTAGTGACGGCGGCCGCGATCTGTTTTCAGAGGACTATACACAAAAAAATGGTTTGATAGAACGCTATTTTAAAACACGCTTTGCGGCTGGATGCGATTATTCTATTTTTCATTTTATGAGTGTGCGCGGGTATAGGTTATATGAATTATATCGTTGAAAATGAGTTATTAAATCAAATTAAATATTGCTATTGCTCTTTACCCGGTTTGCGCTGGTCTGTGGGCGATTATTGCCGCGTTATAACGTGTTTTAATACTTGTTATCAAAAATATTATGGTAATTACCACAAACCAATAAAAGACAGAAAAATGAAATATGTTTTAAAAGCGCTGCAATATTTAAAACCTTTTGAAGTGCTTGAAATGATAGAAATGTATTTTAATATGCCGGTAAAAAACGGGCATACTATTACACGATTTTGTAGTGAACCCATAAAAAGAGAATTATATAATTTGTGCTTTGAGAAGAAAAAACGAGGATAAAAAGAAAATGGCAGCAGAATATACTTTTAGAGAATTTAAAAGAGCTGTAAACGGATGCAGCGAAAACAAAATAAAGCAAGATATATTATTAGACTATTTAAAAGCAGATGCCGCTTTATTTAACCGCTATTTTGAAAAATTAAGGCTTGAAATATCAATAGCGGAACAAAAACAAAAGCTGGAAGCATTACAAGCAGCAGAAACAGAAGCAGAAGAAAACGAAAATATTTAAAAGTGGTAACGTGCAAAAGTTTAGACATTATATAAAAAGGCGGTTATTATGGCATACCAAAAGCAGATAAAAGAAGAAATAGCGGCGGATCCTGGTTATTTATCGGATGCGCTAACAAAAATTAACTATATACGCGATTTAGGGAAGCAAGGCAGACCGAAAAACGCACAAGAAGCAGAAGCACGCATAAATGATTATTTTGATTTTTGCCGTAAAGTTGAAATGATGCCAAGTATTGAGGGTTTAAGTCTTGCTTTGGATATTTCAAGAAAAACTTTTTGGGCGTGGTGTAACGGATCCAGGGGCGCAGAATTTGAAGAAGTAGCAACACGCGCAAAACAAGTATTAAACACATTTATTGAAACAAGTATGTATAAAGGCAAAATAAACCCGGCGGCCGCTATTTTTAGTTTAAAAAATGTAGCTGGATGGACGGACACACAAAAGATAGAAACAAGCATAAGAGCAGAAGAAACGCTGCGCGCGGCACTGCTGCCAATATGGGACGAAAACAGCGCAAATTTTAACAATTTACCGATAGCGCAAGAATTAAATAATTTAAGGTCGGATATACCGACTTTTGAAAGTGAGGTAAAAAATGAATAGTTTAATAGAACAAGAAACAATAATCAATTATTCCAGGACTGAAAGCGGCGCGAGCATTTGGACAAGTGACGGCGTAATAATGGCGCGTTTAGATAAGTTATGTTTGAAATCTGATAATTTTAATGTTTTAAGAGAAGAACGAACAAAAAGCGGCGAACTTGTGGGAAAAGAATTTTATTGTAAAGATAAATCTTTAATTAAGTTTGCGCCAGGGAAAAAGAATTTAACGGATGAGCAGCGCGAGAAATTAAGGGAACGGATGCGCAGTATTAAAAATAAGCCCGAAAATATACAGTAATTGCTTTGATTTTTCGACTTAAAACATATTAGCCGATAAAATACCCATTAAAAGAAATAAAATAAAAATTTACGTGTATATAGGCAAATAAAATAAATGTACGTTTTTCGTACTTTTGAAAGACAATAAAAAAACTGCTGCCGGATGCTTATATTAAACAATGGCAGCAGTATTTATTTATTCTTCTAATTTGCACTCATTAAAATCTATAAAAGCGGCTTCTCTTTTATCTAATAACATTTGCTTTTGTATAGCAGATAATATAAAAGGCTGGATGCCGTTATACCCGTATTTTTCACAATGTGCCTTTAATTCTTCTTTTGTCGGGCGATCGTCTTTTTTTTCTTTTGGAAGTCTGAAAGAAACTGTATCAAGATTATTATTGATATATTTCATGGTTGCTTTTTTGCTTGTATCGTTATAACTCATTATAATATTTTCCTTTCGTCGGACGGACTGCTGCGCCCTCGCAACAACGCACGAAAACGCGGCAGCCCTTGTATAGTAAACTATACAATTTATATTATATATTTTCATAATATAGAATACTATATAAAAATATAATAAGCAAGCAGCGAATATTTAGTAAAATTGCATATATAAATATAGTATACTATATGTTATTGTAATATAGTAATCTATATATAAACAAGGGGGCGCAAACATGGATAAAAGCGAATTTTTAGAAAAAATGGCAGCAGCTAACAATACAGATATTTCTATAATTGCAGAACTTTTAAAAGAAAGAACTGTAAAAATTGATTTGAACTTTGAGAAAAACGAGCATGTAAAAAGATTAGCTGCAAAAGCTATGAAAGAAAAAGACATAGTTTTCTTTGATAACTTTTTAGAAAGCGTAACAATAACGGGCGGAAAAGTAACAAATAGCGCGTGGGTTTTATTTCTTGCTTATTGTTTCGGCGTTATGTATGCGGATGAAAAAACAAGAGAAAGTGAGGGGCAGTAAATGGCAAAACAGAAAAGAAGGAAAGACGGCCTATTAAGAAAAAGTTTTAGAGTAAAGGGCAGCGATAAACGCTATTATGTTTACGGAAGGGATGCGGAAAGCTTGCGCCAGGCAGAAAACGAAAAAAGGGCCGAAATAGAAAAAGGCATAGAAAACACAATAAACCCGACATTAAGCGAGTATTATATACATTTCAGCCAGGAACGCGCAAGAACAGTAAAAGACGCCACTTTGAGAGTGCAGCAAATAGAATTTGATTTAATAGCTAATACAGAAATTGTTAACGGCGTAAAAATAGGCGACATGAAATTAAAAGACATAACACGCCGAAATATAACAGACTGCCGCACAATATTGTTGAAGCAAGGGAAAACGCCGGAATATTTAAACATAGCTTTTAAGCATCTTAACCACATTTTTAACTTTGCATTATCCGAGGATCTTATATTTAAAATTCCTTGCCAAAAATTGCCGGCGTTGAAACGTGAAAACGAAACAATAAACGAAAGCAAACACCGCGCATTAAGCCAGGAAGAAACAATAAAATTTTTTACGGCTGCAAGAGAACAAAATAGCTATTATTTAAACGCTTTTTTATTTATGATAAATAGCGGCGTAAGATACGGCGAGTTAGGGGCATTAACAGCAAAAGACATTGATACAAAAAGCGGCTATATTCATATAAAAAGGACTATAACAAGGGATGCAGCCGGGGGCTATATGTTAGGATCCAACACAAAAACAAAAAGCAGCACGCGCGACATACCATTAACACAAGAATTATATAAAATCGTTTGCGAGCAGCAAGAATTAAATAAAATGCTTTTCGGGTTGAATATAAACGATATAACGCTTTTTAAAACATCCGAGGGCGAGTTATTAAAAGAATATAATTTAAACTACGAAATAAAGAAAATATGCGCTGCTGCCGGTATTGATAACTTTACGTGTCATGCTTTTAGAAATACTTTTGCAACACGCTTTATTGAAGCAAGGCCACAAGATTTTAAAATACTTTCTGAAATATTAGGGCATCAAAATATAAATATAACTTTGAATTTATACGTGCATACAATGGCAGAACAAAAAGAAAATAGCATGAAAGCAATACAAATTAAAACATCATAAGGAAGTAACAAAACGTTACAATATTATTAAAGGGTGTAAAGAAATTAACGCCCTTTTTTATTTTGTATAACAAGCGTACTTAAAAGCACGGTGGTATTGGGGGGCGTACCTGGAAGAACGCGGCACAAAAGAAATAAAAAGCGATATCAGATAAAATAAAGCGGCTGCTGCCTTTATATATTTATTTATGAATTTATAAAAGCATCCGAGGGCAGCAGAGCAAATTATAAAAATCACTTATATTTTTTCTTATTTTTGCGTGTTGGGGGTAAAAATGGGGGTAAATGCCTTTAAAAGCCCTAAAATGCAGTATTTGCTTGTAAACAATATGTAAACAAAAAAAGAACAGTTTCTGTAAAAATCGTGAATGAAAAGCATGCTTTTTTAATCAGACTTCGTAGGTAAACTCCGAAAATTTCGCCTCTCCGCCGCATTCTTTCGTCGAATAAACGAACAGTCCGAATCTCGCTCCCATAAAATAATCAAGTCTGAAAGTAAGCTCATGTTTCTCTCCGAATTCTTCCCATTTTCCCTCATTATTAAGAATCGAAGCATAAGCATAATCTCCGTTTTTATCAAAATGTGCGGATATTTTAACACGAAGCGATGTACCTTCAATCTCCTTTGAAATTATCTCTTCACCCGGATCTTTCGATACTATCCATGTATTTTCTTTCGATGTAAAAGTCGTAACAGTCGCAAAAAGTTTCCCGTCTTTTTTCGTGATTCCGACCCATATGTAATTGCCCTGATATATCGAAAGACCGCACGAATCTCCCTCATTAAGATTTGCTGCATCCAGCGTTACGGAAGCTTCGCAGTCACCCGCTTTTGTTCTTTGTGTTAAAACATTTCCTGCCTGATGAATATCGGTGCAGATTTTATCGGTTTTAATCTTAAGACTTCCTTTTTCCTTATCGACGTCAACAAGCGATAAATCCGGCTCATGACTGAACTGCCAGAAACTCTTAAGTCCGAAGCATCCGAAGTTCTTTTTGTCTTTGTTTTCTTCTTTGAAATAATTGTTTTTAAAATCATCGCTTCCAAAAAGCGGCGCATACTCTGCTCCCTCTTTTAAGGAAGGAAGTTCAAATTCAATGGGCACTTTTCCGTCAATTCCGAATACCGGTTTTTCGCCTTCCCACGTTACCGGAACAACCACAGGAATTCGGCCTATCGCACCGCAGTCCTGGAAAACCACGGCATTATAGTTTCCTTTTCCGTCATCAACGATACCGCCCTGTGCTGCGCCCATGGGAAATCTGCCGAGATCGTCCGAAAGAACGTCTCCGCCTTTGAATTCTCCCGTAAGCGAATCGGCTATAAAACAAGCCTCTCTTCTCATCCATTTATCACTCGCGCTGTGAATGAGGAAAAGATAATAAAGCCCGTTTATTTTATATATATGCGAGCCTTCAAAACCAAGCATTTTATTGCCCTTGTCGCTGACTATGAGCCTGTGAAGTCCGTTTTCTTTCGGGCCTGTTAAATCACTTTTAAGTTCGGTAAGATATATATCCGTATTGCCGTAAACAATGTATATTTTTCCGTCATCGTCAAACAAAAGAGAGGCATCATGATAGAAACCTTCGACCTCGCTCTTTTCCCACGGACCGGTTATTTCTTTTGCTCTGTAAAGGTAGGTTTTCTGAGTGTCATTTGCTACAAAGAGAATGTAAAAAATACCCTCGTGAAAACGAAGCGTCGCCGCCCACATTCCTTTACCGAAAATATTTTCTTCTCCGGTTAATTTCTGCGCGCTCGTCGAATCAAGTCTGTCAAAAACATATGTCAGATGCTCCCAGTTAATGAGATCGTGAGACTGCAAAATCTCGCATCCGGGCATCATGTGCATGGTCGTCGTAACCATGTAATATGTATCATCTATTCTTATAACATCGGGATCCGGAAAATCCATCCCGAGTATCGGATTGTGTCCTTTTATCATATGAGCGTTTTCCTTTTACAAATGTTTTTCTGCCTGTTCTTTTACACTGCTTATCCGTTTTTACTGTTTTTCCGACGTCTCTATATCCGCCGATTGCTTCTGCTTTTTATTTCCGCAACCCCACCGCCGAAATGTTCGCGTTATAGTACTTCATTCGATACTGCTTGGGTGTTAATCCCGTATGTTTCCTGAAAACCTGAATGAAATGACTCTGCGAACAAAACGCAAGCGAGCAGGCAATCTGCGTGAACGAATAATCGGTTTTTGCTATCAGCGCTTTGGCCGTTTCAATCCTTCTTTCAATTAAGTAATTGCCGAAAGTATTACCCGTTTCTTTCTTAAAAAGTGCCGCCAGGTAACACGGATGAAGGTCTGTTTTTTCGCCAAGTTCTTCGAGTGTTATTTTCTCGTTGAAATGCGAATCTATGTAATTGAGGCAGAAGAGAACCTGCTTGGAATATCCGTTTTCTTTTTTCAGCAATTTGACAACATCCACGAATGCTGTCCAGCTCTCCCTTGTCAGATCCGTTATCTCTTCGATTGTTACGGCGACGTCGGCTCTCTGAATATACAAATCGCTCATCGAGTATACCGTTTCCTGCGGAACCCCCGCTTCGATCATATATCGCGTTGCCAGACCGGTATTTACGACAAAAAGATACTTCATGTTCCTTAAAGGATCTTCGGACAGTTTTCCCTGCATCTGCGAGTCCACTATTCTAACCGATTCTTCAACCGCTCTGTCATCTCCGTTTAAAAGATAATGAAAGCGCCTGGATTCCTCCTGATATGTTGTATGTTTAAATCCCGATTCCGCGTTCTCATGCAGAAGTTCCAGGATTTTATCGAAGCTTATTATTCTTTCTTCTTCATTCATTTTACCAATCCTATGATAACATCCGAATTATTTGTATGTCAGTATTACATATACTTATCAATTACCCGAAAGAATACAGTTCTTTCAAAGATTCTTTTAATAATTCAATAAATCTGTCGAAAAGATGTCCGGAATTCTTATCATCCGTACATTAAGATTATAACATTTTTGTTAAGATTATAATATATTTATAAATAAACATAATATATAATTTTCTAAATTGTTTTGAAATAACACAGAATATTTTTAATCCGAATCATATGCGATTCGGACAGATATTTATTTTTTTAATATGCATTCTCATTCAGTTTTTAACATAAAAAAACTGCTTCTTCGAAATGCGATAATTCAATATATTTTCTTAATATAACAGGTGTAAAATGGATATTTTATTTGCCAAAGGTTCAAAAAAAGAAACCACAAAATTAAAACAGGAAACGCTTAAAGATTTAGGTCTTCTCGAAGTAATCGAAAACATTACCGAAAATGAGAAAGAAATGATAATCGTCAGAGATATTCTGACTGAGATTCCGACCGATTTATCGGACATAAGATACCGTCAGGAAATTATGAAAGATTTCCTCGAAAACGATACTCTTACACAAAGTTTTTCCGAAGCCGTATGGCAGATAAAAGCCCTGAAAGATTACGGAAACAACAGAACTCTTATTTCACAAAACGGCACAAGTTTATACGTTCTTCTCGAATATTTGAGAGAGCTTTCCGTATATGTAAATGTGCTTGAAGAGACCGTTAACTGCCTCGAAAACAATAAACCCGAATCAGAGGGATTAAACAATCTTCTTGCGGAAGTCAAAAAAGTCGTCAGCGAAGAAAACTTTCAGATTGCAAAAGATGACATCAACAAGATGGTTGAGGATATATCAAATGTGCGTGGTGCGCTCGTTGGTGTGAATTTTACTCCGGATCTGGATGTCGAGCAGGTGGCCGTTGTCGAATTCGTTCCGTACAAACTGCGTTCGAAATACAAAATAGCAGAAATGCTCGCCGGCATGAACAATCTCCTTAATTCCGGAATGGCCACAAACACCGTCGGAAGACCTGCCGCAGCAACAAGAGTGATCGACCCGCTTCTTGTGACAATGACACCGCAGATAGAGAAGCATTTAAAAAGACATTATGTCAGAATCAAAGACATAATGTCCAAATACGCCAAACTCGACGGCACCTTTATCACGGATATCTACGAGGGAATTACCTACTATCTTGCAATGGCAAGATTCGCAAAAAGACTCAGAAACGAAGGCTTTGAAATCTGTCTTCCGAAATTAAGCAAAGATGCATCAGACAGATCTTTTTCCATTAAAGACCTGTACAACATAAGACTCTTTTTCGCAGGCGAAAAGAATATCGTAAAGAATGATTTTTCTTTTTCACCCAAAGAAAACCTCTACATTCTGACAGGTCCCAACCGCGGCGGAAAAACGATCATAGAACAGGCTGTGGGAATCATTTCCATCCTTGCTTCCTCAGGTTCATTCGTACCTGCTTCTCAATGCAGCGGAAAGCCTTTTAACAATATCCTTACGCATTTTCCGATAGACGAAAACCTTACGATTAACTACGGAAGACTCGGCGAGGAAGCCGTAAGAATCAAGGAAATTGTCAAAGAAGCCGACAACGAAACCCTTATTCTTTTTAACGAAACATATTCAACCACATCCGCCGTTGACGGTCTCTACCTTTCAAAAGACCTGCTTAAAATCTTAAAAGAAACCGGTTCGGCAGTTATTTTCAATACACACATTCATGATGTTGCAAGATCGATTGAAGAAATGAATGCATGGCCCGGCGAAAGCAGTTTCGTCAGTCTCGTAATGGAAATTAAAGATAACGTGAATACATTCAGAGTTAAAAGAAGTGCTCCGGAATCGAAATCCTATGCGAAAAACATCGCTGAAAAATATGGAATAACCTATGAGCAGATGAAAGAGGAAAAGAATCCTGTTTTATCTCATAAATAGGGGATTTTTTATGGCTTGTACGTATCCTTCTCAACTGCTTCGTACAAATCCATTCCCATTTTTTTCTCGTAATAATCTTTTAATGCGAGATTCTCTGCACGCATTCCGGGATCGTAGTGTCCGTATCGGCTTGCAACGTCATTCATTCTGTCGTTTATTTCCATGACGCCTTCCGAACCCGCAATGGAATCGCAAAACTTAATCAGATCGTCATACTCATCAAGCTTTGCTTCTTTAAGATTGGTTCGTAACATTTCCATTTCTTCTTCGGAGGTATCAAATTTACCGACGTATGTTTCAACCTGTCTGTTGAAAAACGAATGGGAAAGACATACTCTGGCGGCATCATCGTACCCTAATGACATCATGTATGAATATCCGTCAGATACGTGTCTTAAGTAAGAGACTCCGAATCGTCTTCCGATATCGTGAAGCAGTCCGAGAACGTATGCTTTATCGGGATCCATTCCGGTAAGCTCCGCAATCTTTCTCGCGCAGTGTGCAGTGGTCTTGCTGTGATTCACCCACGCACCCGGATTGAGTTTTTCCGCTTCATCAAGTATTCTGTTCGCTTCATCCACACTCGGATACATAAAACAACTCCCGCATTTCTTATCAGTCTTTTCCGAAACAACGAATAATATATGCCGTTTCCTCCATATAGTGTCCCGACAAACTCTGATTTATCATTTTGAACCGGGAACTCCGTCCCCGATTATTCCACTCTTAAATTATACTCTTTCATCTGTCCGTGTGAACCGAAAATTTTCCATTCTCCGACTCCGAGTCTCTGGATGATGGCATTTCTTTCTTCCTTGCAAAGTTCAGGATCCGTATCGACCGACGTCATTAAAACAGGTGCGTATTTATTATATTCTGCCTGCTGAGGCGTCATTCCGTGTACGTTCACATAGATGTCACCGGTAAACGAAATCTTTTTGTCGTAATCGATAAGCACCGTCTCGCCCTGAAGATGTCCGCCCTTTCCCTGATAAACCTCGAAATGAAGTTCCCCGAAATCGAAGAATCCGATTTGCTCCAAAAGAGACTGCTGTTCTTCGTGCGTAAGTTTTTCTCATTTAGTTTGTGTCTCCGTTTTAGCTGATTTACTTAAGAATTTTTAATAAAGAACCTGTCCGAAAAAGTGCTGTTACACTGTTTTTATAAAAAATTTATACGGTTTCAAATTTAAAAGAATTAAAGTCGGCCGCTCCGTTTCCTTCATACGTAAAGTAAAGCGCTTTCCTGCCCTTTCCGACAGAAAGAGGTGCGCTGAAAGTCTTCCATTCATTTGAAGGCGAAACTTTGATTCTCGAAACTTCTTCGCCGCCCCGTCCGTCGCGAACAACAAATTCTCCGTCAGCCGTTCCGCGTACTTCAATGCTTATCTTATTCGCACTCTTAAATTCAAAATAGCGGTAACCCGCGGTTGCACCGTCAACCATGTTGTTGATGTACTGATTCGGGTTGTCCTCTCTGTCCTCGCCTTCCTGAGTAAACGCGGGATGATTTTGATCCTGCTGTTCTTCAAGGCTTTCCGTCGTTCCGTTCTTACTGTACAGATGGCAGGCGATTCTTGCTTCATAACTGCCTTCGTCTTTGAGCGGTCCGCCGTTTAATCCGCAGGACGTAATCTCTGCCTGATAAAAAGCTTCTCCGTCAAAATAAATTTCTTCGGCGCAGGCCTGTCTTGAAAAGAAATGTCTGTTAGTCTGACGATGATAGAAAACATACCACTTTCCGTTTACAAAAGCAACACTTCCGTGCGTATTTCCGCGATAATTCAATGCTTCGGTATTGCCGTTGGCACCGATGTCCGCATTCGATACGAGCACACCTCCAAAATGATAATCTCCGAGGGGCGAGTCTGCCACTGCCCAGCAAAGCTCATGCATCCAGCAGGATGAATATATAAAATAATATTTTCCGTTAATCTTTCTTACGGAACTTGCCTCGAAGAAAGGATGCTCTTCGTACTCTGTTCCGTCCGCATCGTTGATGATGGGAAGATTGTGAAAAGGTCCTTCTTTTACGGTAATCATATCCTGTTCAAGTTCCATTTTCAAGCTGTCCTTGTCCACGGGAGTCTGTTTGTATCTGGGGCTGTTGCCTGAGAAAAGATAAATTCTTTTATCGTCATCTATGAAAATTCCGGGATCGAACTGACGGATTTCTCCCGGTCTCGAGCCGAGAATATCGCCGTTCGGATAACGCACGAAATCAAGAAATTCGTACGGTCCCACGGGACTGTCAGCCACTGCGACACCGATTTCTTTGAGGAAATCCAGGCAGTAATAAAGATAATATTTTCCGTCATTTCCGCGGCAAACATCCGGAGCCCACAATGCATGCGAACCGTCCGCGTTTCTCGGGTCCTGAGTCTTTTTGAATATTACGCCTTCATAGCGCCAGTCGGAGAGATCATCCTCGGGTGCCGACCAGCAGACATAGTCATTGGCACAATATACTTCTCCGTTAAAACGGTCGTGACTTCCGTAAATATATAACCTTCCGTCAAACACTCTGGGCTCGCCGTCGGGGATATATTCAAAACTGGGAAGATAGGGATTAAACACTTGTTTTTTCATAGCTGTCTCTCCTTTATTTTTTATGAAACCTCATTAAATATTTTATCAAATCCCTTTGTCGCGTGATATCCAATCTTTGTAAAAAAGCTTCTCAAATTATGTTATTTTCCGTAAATCAAAAACCCGCGGCTTTCAAGACCACGGGTCGCGACAATTTTTTGTATGTTGTTTATTTTTGCTTACTCTTCATCCTTGTTAAGTTTTTCAAGCATCTTATTTGCTTTTCTGATCTGTACAAAAAAAGTGATGTAATAAATTATCGCAAAAAAGATAAACGGTATCGTTATCGAACAGAACATATCCCAGTAAGCCGTAGGCGCATTTTCCGAAATTAAACCGTGTATAAAAATCGCCAGAAAAACTATTCCCACCGTAACGACATATTGTCCGAGAAACACAATCACAAACGGGAATTTCTGAAGATAATAATGAACGGATAAAACAATCGTAATCAGAACCGAAAAAGCGAGTATGGTAAAAATATTATCGGTGTAATATTTATCCGTAAAATTCGCTATCTTTTCGCTCAAAAGTTTTCCGCAGGTAATCAGGGTAAAAAGAATACATACAATCGATATGAAATTTCGTTTATTTATCAGTTTCATTTTTCTTTCCTCCCCTGAAGTTCATTCAGTCTTTTGTAAAAATCGCTCTTGTAACTTCGATTCATTACGAGTTTCTCATCATTTTTCAAGAAGATGATAACTCTCATGTTTAAATCACCCTGAAGTTTTTTTATCTTGTAAATATTTACGATGGCCGATTTGCTTATACGCACGAATCCGATTTTTGAATACTCTTCGAGAATATCCCTTAATGCCTCTTTTATCTCGACACACATATCTTTGGTATACGCAAACGTCTTCCTGTCCACCGTCTCGATATAAAAGATATCCGTCAGTGCTATCGTAACTTTTCTCTCTTCAAATGTTCCTTCAATGTATCTGAGGGTATCTCTTAATCTGTCCAAAACCGCATTGGTTTCTTCATCGATTTTGTCGTAATGAAGTTCCAGATAGTTTTCCTCAAGATTTTCCTCTTTGGTCTTAATAAGTTTCATGTTAATTCCTTAAACCTGTTTTTATTTTCAATTCATTTTAGCCTTCTTTTCTCTTCGTTTCAATCAGGTTTTCTTTTGATAAACATACTTTATTCCAAAACAAACCGGGAAACAACAGAACACGAGCCAAGTTGCAATGAATCATGCGTAAGTTGCAATTTGACAAAGAATATGTTTCAAGAGTTTTATTCAAATCAAAAATTTAAAAAACCCCTCTCAGAAAAAATCTGAAGAGGGTTAAATTTTTAAAAGAAAAAAAATAACCAATCATATAAAAATTTCATAACTATAATTAAAACCCCGGAAGCGAACTTCCGGGGTTACTTAAACTCTTTTCTGTCAGTTAAAAGTTTTAGCCTTTCGGATAAATCTTGAAGATTAGATAATCATATCCGTTACCGTAGGTATATTTGGTGATAGTGTCGTATTTGCCGACAACTTTTCCAAATGCAGTTGTTACGTCGGAATATAATACTTTATTCCTGTCATATACGAGAATAAAAGTATAACTGCCGCTGTTTACGTTAAACTGTGCTTTCTGATTCGTCAGATTTTGTTTGGCTTCAGCAATACTTGAAACCACATAATCTTCCAATCCTAACAGATCATATGTTTTGGAAGTACATTGTTTATGAAAATCATAAGGGTCGTAATAGGTCGAAAAAGCAGCATCTGATTTAAGGAAACTTATGTAGGGAATCTGTTCTGAATAATAGCTTTCATGAAGTTCAATTGCATTTGCCTCATCAACATTATACCATTTTCCGCTGACTTTCACCTGATTCCAGTATATTTGTGAACTGGTCAGACTTTCACCGCCGACACTTACACATTTTAATCCATTATAAACACAGAATGCCTGGAAAATATCAGTTGCATGGCCATCCCTCATGTTCATGATCGTTCTGTAATAACAATCTTCATTATAAATATTGGAATCCATATACATAATCAGATCATGAATGGCATTAACTTTTTCGAAATCGGTTTTTGCATCTTCAAACATTTTGGAATTAATGGTAAGGCAAGACTTCACATCTTTGATCATTAACTTTTGATCATCATCCAAAATATTCATTTTATTGAATCTGATCGCATATGTAACATATGCTTTAGAAGATGTACAGAAGAAATATCTGATCTTAACGGCATTTTTATACTCAACACATTCTTCAGTAATCCATTCTACACCAAATACAGGTATTTCATCTTCTATCTGTTCAGGTGTCAGAACGCTTGACATTTTAGGATAGATCACTGTAGCTTCTCTTTTTCCTTCCATTCCCTGTCCTAAAATAATCTCAAGTGCTTTTTCCTTATTATTGGCATATAATTCCTCCGGATAGCTTAATTCACTATCTTGGGATGCAATGCCCATTGCCCTTGTTTTCGACGATGTCTTATAAGGACCCCAACCAAGCGAATTATATGCACGTACCCTATACTGGTATATGACATTCGTTTCTACTTCTTTATCGAGATAACTTGTTGAGGTTAATTTTTTGACTGTCGTCCAGTCCCCCCAGTTACCGTCTATATTTTCTC
>JAEEGL013924128.1_pt1 | contig 17312 bp, 10 predicted proteins | sample 9134231 | NCBI WGS metagenome assembly JAEEGL01 (sample SAMN16246548, study PRJNA631951) | gut metagenome | biome: gut microbiome; feature: rumen; material: fiber-attached | host: Bos | place: Iran: Karaj | collected 2018-10
AAATAAGAAAATTGATAAAATCGCATCAGATATTAACCGAATAAACAAGAATACATATATTTCAGTTGGTTGTATGCTTGTTGGCATATATGTACCAGAAATACGAATATTAAAAATAGAGGCTAAAGAGTATGTAGGTCAGGCATTGCCTGACATCAATTAATTCGGTTTTACTAAAAACAAATTATTCTAAATCCATTTTGCTTATTTCATTTTCATCATTTAAATTGCACCAATTTTCTTCATATAATCCCATTTCAACAAACTTTTTGAAACTTGAATATTCCCATTCCTTTGGCGATTTTACTAATCCGTGTTTTACGGGATTATAATGAATATAATCTATATGTTTATATAAATCCTTTTCATCTATTATTGTATGTTCCCAATATCTGCGTTGCCAGACATCAGATTCCCTGTTGTTTTTTACAGTGTGTTCAATTAGAGAAATTTCTGTAAAACTCTTTTTTAATATTCCTATTATTTTCGGATAATCTGCTATATTATCGGGTTTTATTATCATATGTATATGGTCAGGATTTATTACTATTGCAATAATTTCAAATTGATATAATCCTAATACTTTTTTAAATGCCTGTCTTAAAGATTCAACATTATCAATTAATATTGGTTTTCGCTTATATGTGACAATGGTAATAAATACGCACGAATTAGGTATAAACTTTCTGATATAATTCATAAAGCAATTTTATAATATTATTTATTTTTTAACAATGTTGATGTCAGGCAATGCCTGACCTACTGTCTGCCCACCATAAAGGGAAGAATGATGTTTGTTATTCTTCTTTTTATTTTAAATATATATAAAAAATTATATTTATGCTAAGCCGTATGCTCTTCTAACTTCTTCAGCTGTTCTATATCTTTTGTTATATGTGTGCTGGTCTTTATATTCAAAGTTGTAATCTTTTCCCTGCCATACGTGAACACTGCCTTGACAGCCAATAAGTTCGCGTGTTTTGCCGAGTGCAGATATTGTACCGCCATATGAATCAATATATAAGAAATCAGATTGTTTTAAATTATTTCTGTCTGCTCCTTCTCTTATACCGCAAATAAGTCCATAGTGATTCATGTTTTTCCCCGGTGTTCTAATTCTGGCGACAACAGGGCGACCTGCATCTAATTCAGCTGCTATTACTGCATAAGCCGTATCATATGTATCGCAATATACATTTTTGAATTGTCTGTCTCTGCCTTTTGCAGCCTGTGCAGCGGCATCACCGCTGTTTAAATCAATTTTAGAAGTGCCGAGCATTATGTCACCGTATTCGTTTGAGAAGTTGTGACATTGCATTGGCCAATCGTTTCCACCTTTTCCTTTATTAGTCATTCCTTTTGAAAGTATGAAATTTTGGAACTCTTCAAGAGTATTAAATCCTTCCATTTTTACAACATCAAAATTTTCACCGTTAAGGTTATATTTACTTTCGAGACCTGATGTTTTATATTTACTTTCAATTTCTTTATTTTCTGCTTTATCAAGTGCGGCTTGAACTTCTTTTATTCTGTCCTGAGAAGCTTTAACATCACTTTGAGCATTGGTTACTTCAGTTGTTTTGTATTGATTGTATTCATTTTTTGAATCGTTGTATGCCTTTTGTGCTTGTTGAACTTCCGGATATTTTTCAGTGATTTTCGCATCCAGCTTTGTTTTTTGTGAATTTAATTCTGAAAGTTCTGTTTCAAAAGTTGTTTTTTCATCTTTTAATTTTTCAAGTGCTTGGTTTTCAGAATTTAATTTTTCTTTTGCGGCTTCTTCTTTTTGTTTAGCAGCGGGAATTTTATCATTTTCAAGTTCTTTAATTTGAGTTTGAATTTTGGTTTTTTGTTCTTCAGACATATTTGATGTATCAGCTGCTTTTAAACTACTTAGCGATTGTTCTAAACATTCTCTTTCTGATGTTGCAGATGATAACTCTCTTTCAGCAGTTGCGACATCATTATTTTTACTTGAAATTTCAATATCTTTATTGCTAATTTCACTTTCTTTAGCTGCAATCTTGCCTTCCATCTCTTTCATTTCATTGGCAAGGTCTTTATCAAGATTTTCCAATTGTTCATTATATTCTTTAAATAATGTATCAATGTTGTCCTGCATAGATTTTAAAGTAGAATCAGTGCCGTCTAATAGTTTGTTTAATTTGTCCTGATTTGTGGATAAATCGTTATTAGCCTTAGTTAGTTCTGCTTTTAATTCTTCTTTTGACATATTATCTAAATTTTTTTCCTGATTTAGTGAATCAGAATTATTTTGGTAGTTATTATCATTATATGTTGAAGGACCGTTTGAACTGTTTGAATTAGGTGCTTCGTTCACAGACGGAGCTGCTTCTGTAGTTGGTGCAGTAGTTGGTGTTTCTGCTGTTTCGGTTGAAGCATATTGGTCATATGTGCCGAATATATCATCAAATGAAATGTTGTTTTTATCTTCGTCAAATGCTTTTAAAGAATCAAGAAAATCAGTAATTTCTTTTTGAGAAATATTACCGTTTCCGTCATTATCAATGTGTTGTTTTACATTTTCATCTTTTAATAAATTATTAAGTAAACCTGCAAAAATTGAGCCGTCTTCGTTATCTCCATTAAATGAGAACTCTTGTTCTTTTTCATTGAATTGAAGTCTCTCTAAATCAGTAATATTACCGCTAAATCCAGCAGGCAAGTTATATTGAGAACCCTCTTTCTGCATAAATTCTTTAAAATCGCTAGAAAGAGCAAAAATACTTGTATCTGATGACAGCAAATTATCAGCTGACTCCTGGTCACCTTTTTTCATTAAGTAGCTATAAAAGTCACTCTTTATCTTATTAAAGTTAAATTTGTTGTTTAATTTACTCTCAAACAAAAAATATTATCCCCATCAGTATCCATATATAAAAACAAATATTTTTAATGAATATTGATAGAATTATGACAAATGTAACAAAAAATTAATCCGAATAACGTCGTTACCAAGGATAATCATCAGGAATAGTCCATCCGTTATCTTGAATGATTTTACCGCAGAACCATTTACCCTTTTTACCATTCTTACAACCATAGTTGCTATTATTATATAAATCACTCTTTGAACCGTTCCAAGTGTATGAATATGGCTCTACAAATATTTTACTTTTAATAACGGTATCATCCATTCCTTGAGCTCTTTTTGAAAATTGGAAAGGAAATACACGTCTTTGTACCCTTGGTTCTTTTTGAATATTTAGCCACTTGCCATCCGGAAAAAATAATATATCTGCACCATTATAATCAACAACAAATTCAAATAATTCCCCATTTGTAAGTTGCACACATACTGCATTTTTTCTATATTGATTAGGGTCATTGCAATTTGAAGCAGAAATATAGCTCATATATGGAAGAATATGAGTTTGAAGCCACTGAAGATTCTGATTGTAGTTATAATCACTTCTTGCAAGTTCGGGTATTTCACCATTATCTACATATGAACGCAACATTGCCTGATTAATTTTTGAATAAAATGATTTTAAACGAACTTCTACAGTACTTTTTTGTGTGCCTTGAATTATCATTGGTACTGTAATCGCCGCAATAACACCTATAACTGTTAGTGCTATAAGGACTTCAGATAAAGTAAATGCTGATTTAAGTAGTTTTTTAATCAATATTTTATTTTCTATATCGTAACTTTTTTATTATTAAGTATTTTTCATTTCATTACAATATCAAAAATTTGATAAACAAAAAAGCCGAAGTTATTACTTCGGCTTTTTCTAAAAGATATTATAGCCAGTTTGTATTATTTACGAAGGCTGCAATTAAGCTTTCTTTTGCAGTTTGATCTGTTCCGTTAATGACTTGTGCAACACTTCCTTTTGAATTTGAATTTAACCAGCCTAAAATTGAAGCTTGAAGCTCATCAAGTACAGAAGAAGTAAGTTCAAAACCATCTGAAGCTTTAATTGTTTCAATTGATTTAATATTGTTGCCTTTAATATTAATACCTTTTATAGTCGAATCATAAATATTTGTTTGCCATTTGGTAAAGTTTTCATCATTTAATATCATAAGGCTATCTTCAACTATATTTGAACTGTCGGCATTAAGATTAAATACTATGTGCAGATTGGAATGATTTGCATCGGTAGTATCAGTATTATTTCTAATTTGTAATTCATCAGTTCCTAATTTATCGGTAATTTCTGTAGTTCTGTTTATATAAGAATAATATTTATCATCACCTGATGAATTCTTTATTATATTGACATCGCCCATTCCTGCTATTGTATCATTACCAGAACCGCCGTCAATATTTGATGAGCCGCCTTTAATGATTATGAGGTCATCTCCGGTACCACCTTTAATTGTATTATTACCATTTTCTACTGAAATTGTATCGTCGCCTGTGCCTGCATCAATGTAATCATTGCCATTTTTAGATGTAATACGGTCTTTGCCTGTGCCGCCAATAAGTGTGTTATTTCCGCTGTTGCCATATATAGAATCATTACCGATACCGCCATCAATATAGTCGCTGCCTCTTCCTCCTTCAATATAATCATCGCCGGAGTTGCCATAAATAGTGTCATTACCGTTTCCGCCTTTAATTGTGTCATGACCGGTATCGCCGTCTAAATAGTCATTACCGTTGCCTCCTAATATGCTGTCATCACCGCCTTTGCCATATATTTGGTCATTTCCGTCAGCACCATTTAAAGTATCTCTTTTATTGTTGCCAAATATAGCATCATTTAAACTTGTACCTTTAATGTTGTTCTTTTTCCCTCTTTTACCGCTAAATGTATTAAATATTGCAGAATCAAGGAATTCTTCTAAAGTTATTGATTTTTTATTTTTTGCCATTAATTTATCAACAGATGTACCTGTTTTGTAGTAATTTTTAAGAGTAATTTTATCTTTAGAAGTATAGTTTAAAATCAAATCATTATTGGATTTTTTTACTGTTACTTTAGATTTTATATCATCTGTATTAGAAATTGATGCAAATCTAATTGTATCAGAATCTTTTCCTGAATAGATTGTATCTTTTCCGTGTCCGTTTGCAAATGATGCAATATTATTGCCTCTTTGAAAATAGATTTTGTCATTACCTTTTCCGCCAACAATTGAATCATTACCCAGTCCTGCTTTTATTGTATCATTGCCGTTTTCACCAAGTAATGTATCTTTGCCGCTGTTACCGGAAATTGAATCATCATCATTGCCGCCTTTAATAGAGTCATTACCTGCATTACCGTTTATTGTATCATCACCGTTTTTGCCGTATATTTTGTCGTTACCGGTATTTCCATATAGTTTATCATCTTTTTTTGTGCCTTGAATAATTGAATTAATCGGTACACTTTTATAAACGGCGAATAATTGTTTTACGAGAGTTTCATCCCCATTTAGAATAACTTCGGCTGAAGAGTTGTATCCTTTTTCTTGTAAAAAAGCGAGTACTTTTGGTGCAGCAGCAGCAAGATATTTTTTGATATCAATTTTACATTCGGAAGAGGTGTTATTTCTAGCGTATATTTCCTCTATTAAGCCATTGCCGTAGGTAGTTCCTAAATTACCGTCTGATTGAACATTGTTTGTATTGCCCATAAAGTAGTCTATACTTACAATTCCATTTTTTAAATATTTTGTGAAGCTGTCAGGGTCTTGTAAATATCCTTTAAGCTGAGAATAAAAATCATTTATCATATTAGATTTTATAATAAATAATTCATCGCTCGGATGTTGGTTTTGACTGTCTGAGACTGCTATATCAAAAAAGAATGCTAAATCATTAGTTTTGATATTGTCAATATAAAGTTTTTCAGTGCCTTTTGTATCTTCTATTTCAGACACTGTAGATTGTATATTGTCTATAATATATTTGTCGTTTCCTGCTTTACCTAACATTACGGTAAGACCGGAATCACTTTCGTTATGAAGGGTATCATTAAAGTTTGTTCCCGTAATAATATTATAATTTCTTAAAACCATATAATCCTCCTATTCTATAATTTTGCATATATTTTAGCATAAAAGAGGATTAATATTAATAATTTTTTTTATTTCTGTTCTTTAAAATATTTTGTGCTATTTTAATGTCTTCAGGATACGTAATTTTAATATTTTCATTACTGCCTTCGACTACAAACACATCTGCAATCTTATATCTTATAACAAGACTGCAATCATCTGTTGCAGTGCTTGTAAAATCTTCTTTTGCAAGTTTATGAGCAAGTTTAATAACATTTATATCAAAACATTGCGGTGTTTGACAGCGTCTTAGAGCTTTTCTTACGGGAATGTTTTTAATAATATTATTTTCGTTAACTTCTATAATGGTATCAGATGATTCTATTGCAACATTAACGGCTTTATATTGATGAAGAGCAATAATACAATTATTTATAATTGTATCTGATACAAACGGCCGTGCGGCATCATGAATAAGAATATTAGCATTTTTATCGGTTATTGAATATACACCGTTATATGAGCTTTGCTGTCTCGTTTGACCGCCTTTAACTATCTTTGTTACTTTTGTATATTTTTTAGATAATTTCTCAGTCTCATCAATAAACTCGGGATTTGAAACAACAATAATTTCATCAATTTTACTATGATTTTGAAATGCTTCAATAGAATATTCAAGAACAGTTTTATTACCTATTTTGTAAAATTGTTTTGGGGTAGTCAGTCTGAATCTTGAACCGCTTCCTGATGCTAATATAATTGCTATATTTTTCATAAATATATTTTACTATAAAGTTCATTTTTTAGAAATTTATACTAAAATTTAAATTTAAATTATTTCAAATTTGTGTTTTATGATTGTTTCCGAATTGATAGTTTCTACATCATTTTCGTTTATATTATAATATTTTATTTTGCTAATCAGAGTATTATTACTGCCATATTTAGCGGCATTTTCCGGTTTTCTTTGTGTGTCATTTTCATTTATATTCTTTTCTGAATCAAAGTTTATATTATCAAAGTCTGTATTATCCAATAACGATTCGGTTACATTCGGATTATTTAAAATACTTATAATATCATTTGCATTCATTCCTTTTTGCGCAAGATTAACAACTTCATCCATATTTTTTAAACAATTTGCATTGTTGTTAATTTTATTAATTTCATCTGCCTGTTTCCCGCTGGATGATAATTTTATTGTCTCTTTTGAATTTAGAACAGCGTTTTGATTGTTAAATATATCAACAATTTCTGTAGAACTTTTACCCATTTGAATTAGTTTTATTACAGATGACATAGCTTTTCTGCAATTAGAACTGTTTAAAATTGTCATTATTTCCGAATAACTTTTCCCAAGTTCTGCCAGTTTTAATACATTTGCAATTTGTCCTTTGCAGTTTGAATTATTCAGCATATCAACAACATCAGAAATGCCTACACCGTTTTTTGACAGTTCAATTATCGATGTAAAGTCGTTATTTAAGTTATGATTATCAAGTATAGTTGTAATTTGTTCTGCAGATAACCCCATTTCTGACATTTGTATAACTAAATCAATATTTTCTCTGCATTTCGGATTATTATAAATATTTATAATTTCATCAACAGATTTTCCTGATTGAGCTAATTTCGCGGCATTAGATAAATCATTACCAGCTTCTTCATCATCTATAACAGTGTCACTCTCATTTTCTCCCAATGTATTTGCCAAGATGATTATAGTGCTACAAGTCTCTTCTGCTCTATCACTATCTACAATTTTTTGTATCTTTTTATTTGAAATTTTTCCATCATTGTTTCCGTTTTCATCAATCGTATTAAATTGAAAAAAGATGTTGCTATACATAAGTTGTAATTCTTCTTCCGATACTTGTTCTCCATTTGCTTCTCGTTCTTCCACAAATTTAGCAGTTACAAGTATTGCTGCATCATCAACATTTATATCATGTTCATTTTCGTACATTGCCATGAATTTTTGGCTGCCGCCATTTTCTCTGATATATTTAATTTTTTCTTCTTTTGTCTGTAATTTATTTAATTCGGTCAGATGAAATGAAGCGGTGGTTTTCATTTGATTAGAGTCTGTTGCTTCATTTTGATTAAACGGATTTGATGAATATTGATTGATGTGATTTGAATTGCTTTGTACAATCTTATTAACTTCTGTATTTTTTTTGTTTTGATTGGTTTTAATACCATTATTATTTTTTTTATTTATATTTCCGCTTTCAATTATTTCAAACAACGAGGTATTATCACTTGTACCGGAGTTCCGCTTTGAAAAAAGCGATGCATCATTTCTTGCCCCATTCATGCTATATGTCTGTGTCTTTTGGTGCTTATCTGTTTTAATATTAAATTGTGATATTTTACTCGTGTTCATATAATCTCACTGCATAAGTAATACATTTCAAATTTTATATATGAAATGATTTACGCATTCTTGAATACGTATATATTATATAAAAAATATATACTCTTAGAATTGCCATTTTATTGGGTTATAGAAAAATTTATTAATAAAACTTAATAAAAAATACATACTAAAATCTTTTAAGATTTCAATTCACATATTATGAAAATTATAATAAAAATTATCTGTATTTATTTTTTTTAGCAAATAAATCCGCATCGATTTGACTATAAGAAAGGCTTACGTGTCCTGATTGTGTTGAATGACCGGTAAACCCGTCAGATGAAACGGATTTTATATTGTAATATTTAATTTTATCTAATAGAGTTTGGTTTCTATTTTGTTCGTCATCATTTTCAAATTTATTTGAAATTGATAACTGATTTTTTTGTAATTTATTTAAATTTTTGTCTGAAGCATTATTGCTACCTAATATAATGTCTTTGATTTCATAATTATTTAGTACATTAATAATATCTTTAGAACTCATACCTCTTTCTGAAAGACGAATAACTGTATCTAAATTTTTTATGCAATTCACATTGTTATATAAATTTCCTATTTCAACGGATTTTTTACCTTGTGATGTTAATTTTACAGTTTCCTTTGATTTATTTTTTGAATTAGGATTTTCAAAAGCAGAAACAATTTCAATGGCGCCTTTTCCCATATTTACAAGATTAAATACATAACTCAATGAATTTCTGCAATTTTCACTGTTTAATATTGTAATTATTTCTTGAGCAGTCTTACCTTTTTCTGCTAACTTTAATACACTTGCTATGTTTTGCCTGCAATTCGGGTTATTTAGAATTGAAATTATTTCTCCTGTATTCATACCGTTTTTTGCTAATAGTATTGCAGAATCAATATTTTTACTTATTTCCGAATTATTAATTAATGTCACAATCTCAGAAACACTTAAACCAATTTGTATCATTTCAATAACGTAATCTATGTTTTCCCTTAAAACAGGGTCATGATATATTTCTATAATTTCTTGTGAAGATTTACCTGCTTTTGCAAGTTTAGAGACTCTTTCCAAGTCATGTTTTGTTTCTTCATCTTGCATAATATCGTCCAACTCTTCTTCATTACGATTTCTACTAATATCTATCATATTAATATAATCATCAAGGGAATGAGTTTCTTCAATAACTGATGCAGGAATATATCCATCTTTGTTTTTATCTATGCCTGTAATGATTAGTTGTGCATATTGTGCACATTCTTCCTGTGTCATTTGTGTAGTTTTTGTCAAATTATCAAGTATTTTCAGATATGCTTCTTCAAATGATATAAAGTTTCTTTTGTTTCCGTCCCCATTATATTTATTCATTACATTTATATCATTGGTAATTGAATTTCCATTTACTGATGGAACTCCATATGTATTGAAGATATTTTTTTCTTGTAACTCAATAGCTATTCCTTCAGTATTCACCGATCTGTCCTGCACAAAAAAATTCTCTTGTTCATTAAATATGTCTGTACTGTTTTTTGTATAAGTAGTACGCTGAGATGAAGGAGTTGCTGTAATATCCTGTAAAGTATCTATTATATTTACATAAACATTTTTATTGCTGTTATTACCGGTAATTTTAGAAGATTTTATTAAAATATTGGAATTTTCTGTATCAAACGCCGGAATTTCTTTATCTGATAAATTATTAATTTTGTCCAGCTTTATTGCATTTGCAAACAATTCTAAAGAATTTTTAGAAACAATTGTATCAATTTTTTTATCCGTTTCTTTTATTTCATCAAAGATTTCTTTTGTCAAAGATATTATCGACGATAAAATATTACTTAAAACTCTTTTATTTTCGTTATCTTCGTTTTCATCTTTATCTGATTGTTTATCTGAATTTGTTAAATTATTCTCATTAGAATTATCATCGGATGAATTATTATATGTATTTTCATTTTGACTTTCAGATGTTGTTTTTTGTGCTTCCAGACTTGTAATTTCACCATCGATATCGTTTCCTTCTGAAACTAAATTCTGTAAATCAGATTTCGCTGTATTAAAATCAGTTTTTAGCTGATTTAATTCGGCTTTTGCTGATTGAATTTCCTTTTCAATTCTTGATTTTTCATTCGTATATTGAATAAGCGCTTGAGAATATGCTGCAACATCCGGTTCTGTTTTAGGTTTGCCTTCATTATCTATATATGAAATTAGATATTCCGATACAGTTGGTTCTTTTAATGAGGATAAATTGTTTTCTAAGTTAGATATCGTGGTTTCTGTATTATTAATGTTTATTTCTGTTTTCGAAATTAAAGTTTCTTTTTCTGATATTTTGCTTTCATTATCTAATTTTTGTTGTTTTAAATTCTCTATTTTAGAGTCAATGTCATCAGTATTTTCTTTTTGTTTTATTCCATCATCAATTATGCTGTAGATTGTTTTTGGGAAAAACAAATCATTGCCATTATCTTTTTGGACAAAGAAAGGTTTCTCTTTTTTGCAGTCAGATTTGGATTCAACTTCCAGTTTGTTGAAATCCAGCTTGAGCATATTAAGTTTTGAAATTTTACTTTCTAACATATCCCCATAGTATTCCTTGACTTAACAAGAAATTAATTGACTTTACCCCGATAGTTTAACTTTTTCCATTCTCTAAAAATAGTGTATATATCTATAAACACATATTTTTTAGCCTAATTTTAGGGTTTTGAAAAATTTTTACATTTCGTAACAAATAAATTTGAAAAAATATATATCTATTGGTAAATGCCAATTATTATACGTTTTGGTCAAATTTTAAATAATCAATTGTTTCATAAATTAAATTCTGTTCATAAAAAAATCTTTAATAACATCTTTTGTAGATTTTTTATAATTATGAATGTATATTTGTCTTTTTTTGATATTCAAATAAAAATTTCTGTCTGATATTTTCATAATGCCAATCTGCGCTAATATATTCTGAAAATATCCTGCAATCTTAGATGTATAAGGACAGGCGGTTTAAGTATTTTGAACAGGAATATTAATAATTTTTAGCGTAAAACTGCGCCCTACAAACTTTTTAAGTGAATAGAAATATATATACTCCGAGACACATTTGTGTTATGTTGTTTATTGTTAATATGAGAGATTTTTTATGAATATATTTTCAATTTTTACCTTATTTGGGGGGCTGGCATTTTTCTTATATGGAATGAATGTTATGTCAGCAGGATTAGAAAAATTGTCGGGTGGAAGACTTGAGAAAATGTTAAGGTCTTTAACTTCAAATCCACTTAATGCACTTGCATTAGGTGCAGGTATAACAATAGCCATACAATCATCATCAGCTTTAACGGTTATGTTAGTAGGGCTTGTTAACTCAGGGATTATGGATTTAAACCAAACAATTGGGATTATTATGGGGTCTAATGTCGGTACGACTTTAACTGCGTGGATATTATCCTTATCAGGAATAGAAAGTAATAACTTCTTCTTACAACTACTAAAACCTGAATCATTCTCTCCAATAATAGCAATATTTGGTATTTTATTAATAATGGTTTCTAAAAAAGATAAACATAAAAATATTGGAACTTTAATGATAGGTTTTGCAATTTTAATGTGTGGTATGCAGTTTATGGCAGGGTCTATGAAACCTCTGGCGGGGATGCCACAATTTACAAATATTTTAACAGCATTTAATAATCCAATTTTAGGTATTATAGTTGGTGCAATTTTTACAGGAATTATTCAAAGTTCTGCGGCATCGGTTGGAGTTTTGCAGGCATTATCGATGACGGGTGGAATAACTTTTGGAATGGCAATACCAATAATAATGGGACAAAATATTGGTACTTGTGTAACCGCATTGATTTCCAGTATTGGCGTCGGAACAAATGCAAAAAGAGTTTCTGTTGTACACATTAGTTTCAATGTTATTGGAACATCCGTATTTTTATTGATTTTTTATGTTGGGCACATGATTTTTAATTTTTCATTTTTGAAATCTGCTATAAATCCTTTTCAAATTGCTATTTGTCATACAATTTTTAATATAGTAACAACCCTATTGCTGCTTCCTTTCATAAATCAATTGGAGAAAATTGCAATGACGGTAATCAAAGATAAGAAAGTTGAAGCTGAAGATAATGTCTTTTTGGATGAAAGATTATTGTTAACTCCTACTTTTGCAATAAAAGAATGTGAAAATTTAACAGCAAAAATGGCTATAATTGCCAAAAAGAATTTTTTCAGGGCTTTAAAAATGTTAAATAATTTCAATGAAAAAAGAATGGAAAAAATTCAGAGAAAAGAGCCTGTTATAGATAAATATGAGGATAAGTTAGGAACCTTTTTGGTAAATTTGTCAACTAAAAATTTATCTGATTCTGATAGCAGAGAAATTTCAAAATTATTATCTACAATAGGTGATATAGAACGAATTGGCGACCATGCAATTAACATTTTAAAAGTTGCGAAAGAACTGCATGAAAAAAATATAATTTTATCAGATTATGTAAAACAAGAATTATTTGTAATTATAGAAGCATTATCCGAAATTATGGAAATAACAATCGATTCTATATGTAATAATGATACAGAAAAAGCCAAAATGGTTGAACCTCTTGAACAAGTTATAGATATTTTAGTTTCTACTGCCAGAGATCGTCATATTACACGTTTACAAAAAGGGCAATGTACTTTAACAAACGGTTTTATATATTCAGAGATTTTAAATAATATTGAAAGGGTTTCAGACCATTGTTCAAATATAGCTGTTTATCAAATTCAAGTTAACAAATCTTCTTTTGACAGGCACTCATACTTAAATAATGTTAAATCATTTAAAGATGCTGATTTTAACAAATATTTTGATATGTATAAAAGTAAATATTTAGAAATGCCACTGTTGGTTAACACATAATTTATTTCTTAATATTATTGGAAAGTAGCCGACCGGTGAGAGTAAATAATGAGTAAATCTGAGTAAATCGGTTTTTTGGGTAATGTTGCACTTCCGACCGCTAAAACCCCTATAAATAGCGGACTTTATATATTAAAACATCAAAAAAAAGAAACCCACACTAACTCGACAAATACATTAGAATTTATTCCAAATTATAATTCCTTAGTTAAAACGGTATTAATTGTTGGAATATTAATAAAAAATGGAGACGGAGAGATTCGAACTCTCGTCCGGAATGGGATATAAACCTGCATCTACATGTGTAGGTCTGTTAATCTCAGCTAAATTACGGCACGAACCATTCCTATAAATTAGCCAAAGCAGTTTTAACCGATACGCGGTTTGGAAGTAAACTTGGTCCTACTACTTCCGTCATAGGATTGCGTCTTGCATATTTACGTCTTGTTAATCGGCAAGCTGGACTAACTCAACGGCTGACCTGCAATTATGCAGCAAGAGCAGCAGCTCTTGAGAAGTCAGCTTTTACAACGTTATTAGCGTTTATTTTAATTTGCTTGTTGATAACTCAGAACAGCACTGAGACACGCAGCCTGATTACACCAATCCACCCGTCAAATCCATAACGTCCCCATATTTAATTTTCAATGTTCATATTATTATTATAACAAAGCAATAATTTTTTTTCATTAAAAAACCCCTGTTTTATCAGAGGCTTTTAATTTTATTTTGTTGTCATTCTTTTAAATTCATAAAATCTTGCGTTAATATCTTTAGGCTGAATGATGCCGTCTAAGACTCCTGATTGTAATAAATTATGTAGATTATCGGTTTCAAGAAAACAAGTGCCGTTTGCTTGCATTGCTTGAGTATATTTAATTGTAATTCTGTTTAAATTTTCACCTAATTTTTTATCCTTTAAAACATTATTATAGTATTTATTGTGAGCATCTCTATAATATTTTATTCCGTATTTACCGCCGACTAATGCAGTGAAAATGTTGCTGTAATGTTGTATGAATTTATCGTTATCATCTTGCTCTTCAGCATTATTCTCACCAAATACATTTTGACCTGTAACATTTTTTATATGAAATTCTTTTTTATCCGGGTCATAAATAATATTTTCCGGATTATTTGTGTCTAACTTGTAATTTTTAGCAATAAGGATAAGTGCATTCCTAAGTAAAGTGTCATATGCTTCTTGAGGAGCCTTTGATATCAATTCTATGTTTTGTTTAAATGTTTCTATATCCTCTTTCTTACACAAGTCATACCTTTTATAACTTTCATTAGGAAGTGCAACAGGATGTCCGTTTAGTCTTTTATTTATAAAATATAGGGATGAATACGATTCATTTATAGGAATTTCAACCCTTGCTATAGTTTGACCTATATTTATATCTGGAATTACATCTTTTACTTTTTGAATAACTGTTTTTGTGTGTGAACCGGGAATTATTTCAGCATTCTTTAATTTTTTTAATACCCATTTGTTAGTACCTTGCATTTCATATGTTCTGTATTTATCTGAATTATCGATTAATGTTAATGCAGGAATGCTGGTTGGATTATTTTCCGTAAAATAGCCGCTATTAATTGCCCATCTTTTAAATTCATCATATGTTTGATTATCGTCTATTTTTTTTGCGTTAGGTTTCTCTGTCCTTACAAATGTGTCAACACTTGCATTTTCTCTGGGCATTATACCAAATGACGGTATAAGATTTTTTGTGCTCTTCATAATAGGATGAGCAGAAAATAAATTAATTTTAGTTACTTGCATGTTATTATAAACTCCTCTTTCTCTCTTTATATTTAAAGTTAAACATTAAAAATTTTGTTATACTTGATAATTATTTCAAAGTTTTGTAAATAATACTCAAGAATTACTCTTTTAGGGTTATATTTTTATAAAATTTGTGTTATAACAAGAATGAGGTTTTATAAACTGGAGGAAATTATGACAGTAGGTTCATTTGTATTTATGTTACACTCACATCTTCCATATTATCGTATGGCAGGTATGTGGCCATTTGGCGAAGAAAACTTATATGAATGTATGTCTGAAACATATGTTCCATTGTTGAATGCAATTTCGGAATTATATGAAGAAGAAGGAATAAAGGCTAAATTAACGGTAGGTATTACTCCCATATTAGCAGAACAGCTGAATGATGAACATTTAAAAAACGGTTTTGTTCAGTATTTAGACTCAAGGATTAAGGCTGTTGCTGAAGATTTGGAAAGATATCCAAATCCGAATGTTCCGCATTCACAGCATTTGAAATATCTTGCAAAATATTATTTTGATTGGTTTAACCACATTAAAGACAGCTTTGTAAATAAATATAATAAAGATTTAATTGGTGCTTTTAAAAAGTATCAGGATTTAGGATGTATTGAAATTACAACATCAGGTGCTACACACGGATTTTCACCATTGCTTGCAACTGATACAAACTTAAATGCTCAATTTAAAGTAGGTTCGGATACAACTAAAAGATTATTCGGTAAGAAAGCAAAAGGATGCTGGCTGCCAGAATGTGCATATAGACAAGGATATGAATTCATCGGAAAAGACGGCAAAAAGAAATGGCGTCCTGCTATTGAAGTAACCCTACAGAATAACGATATTGAGTACTTCTTCACTGAATCTCACGTTATAGAGGGTGGTAATTCTGTCGGAGAAAGAAGAGTAGTTGGTATATACGGTAATATTGAATATATTCCTCTTCCTCAAAGAGAAGCTACAGGATATGATACATATTCTGCATATTGGCTTCCTGATGCTCAAGTTGCTGTTATGGGAAGAAATGACAGAGCAGGTTTCCAAGTATGGTCTGCCGCAGACGGATATCCCGGTGACGGATGTTACAGAGAATTCCACAAAAAAGATGATAATTCCGGTATGAATTATTGGAGAATTACTTCACCAAAAACAGATTTAGGTGACAAAATGCTTTATGACCCTGTGCTTGCAATGAATCAAGTAAATTCAAATTCAGACCACTATACAACCTTAATTTACCACTTATTGAATGATTATAAAAAATCGCATAACGGTAAAGAAGGTTTAATTATGGTATCTTTCGATACTGAATTATACGGTCACTGGTGGTTTGAAGGTGTAGAATTTATTAAACAAGTAATCAGAAAAATGAATAATTTTATACCTGAAATAGAACGATGTACTGCCGGTGAATACTTAGAAAAACATCCGCCGGTTGATACAATTCAAATTCCGGAAAGTTCTTGGGGACAAGGCGGACACTTCTATGTATGGTTAAACCATCTTACAGAATGGATGTGGCCAATTATCAACGGATGTGAAAAACGTATTATTGATATAGTATCGAAATACGAAAAAATTCCGGAAGATAAATTATTGCACAGAGCTTTAAATCAGTTGGCAAGAGAAAATCTGTTATTACAAAGTTCAGATTGGCCGTTCCTAATCACAACATGGCAAGCTAAAGATTATGCTACAGACAGATTCAGAGAACATGTTGACAGATTTGAATTTATTGCAGATATGATTGAATCCGGAAACATAAATGATGAAGAATTAAAGAAAATTGAAGCTATAGATAATTGCTTCCCGGTAATTGATTATAGAGTATATTTGCCGATTGAAGAAGGAGTTATACCACAACAGGAAGCAAAATTAGCTCCGTTGTATCAATAATTTGATATTTAAATAATTAAAGCGGGTAAAACTAAATTACCCGCTTTTTTATATTTAAAATTAAATATCTTCAGGTGAGATGGTTATAATACTTTCATCAGAATGTTCAATAGGAATACCTATTTCTTTTTCAAGACTTGCGGCTGAAACATTATAATTCAAAATAGCATTGTAAAAATCTAAGCGTGCGTTTAGATATGTATTTTCACCATCTTTTAATTCTATGGCATCACCAACACCCGCTTTATATCTTCCTGTTACCTGTCTATACTGTTCTTTTGCTTGGTCTAGAGCAAGTTTTGCAATTATTATTGCTTCTTTATCTGTTTGCAAATCCATATATGCTTTTTTAACATTAAAATATACG
>JAEEGL014303733.1_pt1 | contig 17312 bp, 12 predicted proteins | sample 9134231 | NCBI WGS metagenome assembly JAEEGL01 (sample SAMN16246548, study PRJNA631951) | gut metagenome | biome: gut microbiome; feature: rumen; material: fiber-attached | host: Bos | place: Iran: Karaj | collected 2018-10
TATTAGAATGTATATCTAAAAAATTTAAAGAAATAGAAGATTTATTAGATCCAGAAGAAGAAAAAATAAGTGAATTACATTCTAAAATTGAATTTACAAATAATGAAGAAAATACAGATTCAATGACTACAATTATTAATTTTGATGAAAGAAATATAAATAATTCATGTGATTGTGAAGATGAAGAAATACAAGAAAAAAGTAATATTATTATTCCTAAAGGAGAAAATATTAAAAAAGTTAATTATAATAATAAAGAAAGAATTTTAACTGATAATAATTTTAATAGAGTTAATTCAAATACTATTTTTTTCGATGTTACTTCACTTTCTATGAATTCTGAAATTTTAAAAAGAACTATTAATGATAATAATGATTTTGTTTCTTTTTTATCTAATGATATGATATCTTTTTTTCAACCTGGAAATAATTTTAAAATTAGTGATATTAATGAATTAAAAGATAAAATACCTAAAAAAGAAAAAGAAAATAAAAATGAAGATAATAATAATTGTAATATATTTTAATTAAAAAAATTATAAAAGTAATATAATGTTAAGTTATAATAATAATATTTTTTTAAATATAAAAAATTTAATGTAATAATATTAATAAAAAAAAAGTAAATAAAAAAACTCTAATTTCCAAAAAAAAACTTAAATAAAAAAAAATCTAAAAAATCACTTATCACTAATTTCAAAATTAATCCCAAAATTACTATTAGTATTATTTTTTGTATTACTTTTAGTATTATTATTAGTATTATAATTAGTATTATTATTAGTATTAATATTTGTATTAGTATTACTTAAATAATTATTACCATATAAAATATAACTTGGTTTATTAAAAAATAATTGAGCCATTTCTTTCCCATGTTTTTTTTCAATAAAATCTTGTTTATAACCATAACATTTAATTTTAGAAGCAGGAGGAAATGCTTTATCATTTTGAGTAATAAATCTAATAAATCTACAAGGCAACCAACCAATATTAATAAATTTCATTGCATTATTTGTACATTGAATTCTCTTATTTATCATTATATAATTTTCATTTTCATTATTACTTATTTCTAATGAAAATCTTACTGGACTTGGTTTAATAAATATTATTCTTGATAATAAAATTGTCTCTGGAAATTCTAATTTGTATTGATATAAATATATTTTTGGCTTTTTCCAATAATAATTTTCATCTCTAGAATCTTCTGATGGAGGAACTAATTGTGTTTCTGAGTCTATTCTTTTTTTACTGAAATAAAATTGTTCTAATAATCTTGTTTTTATCATTTGTTTTTTAATTATTTTTTTTATTTTTGTTTTTATTATTTTTTTTGAAAGGAATTATTAATTTTTTTTCAGTAATATAATTTTTTATTTTTTAATATGAAAAAATATTATTTTTTTTTCCAGAAATTTCTTAAAAAAATGAAACAAAGAAAAAATGCATTTTATAATAATAAAAAACAATAAAAATTTATATTTCATGAAATTAAATATAAAATAACTATTTATCTTCTTTTTTTACCAAGTGAATTTCTAAAAACTCTTTTTTTAATTCCAATTCTTCTATTTTTATTTTTTGTTATACTAATTTTTCTTATATTATTTCTTATTTGATTCTTTAATTTAATTCTTGAATTAATCAAATTATTAAATTTAACAAAAATAATTTGTCCATTAATTGTACTTTTATTTAGTTTTTTAATTGCCTTAATTGCATCAAAATGTTTTTCAAATTCAATATCAGCTGTTCCTTTACTTTCTCCTAATTTTGTAAAATGAATTCCACATCTTTTTAATTTACCAAATTTAATAAATAAATCCTTTAAATCTTTATTTTGAAATGATTTGCTTAAATTTGATATAAATAATCTTCTTCTTTTATCTTTATGTTTTATAAAGTTTTTTTTTGATAATAATCTAAATGGATTATTTGATACTTTTTTTAAGGGTTTTTTTCTTTTTTGATTTTGATTTTTTGATTTTGAAAAATGAAATTTTGATTTTTGTCTTAAAATTTTTTTTCTATTTAATAATGCAATTTCATCTAATGACTTATTCAATGTTTTTTCCATTTTATTTTTTATTATTGCTTTTTTATTTGTCTTTTTTCAAAGTGTTTATATATAATTTTCTTTAAATTTAATTTTTAAAAAATAATAATTTTAAAAACTATGAATTCATATATTTTATCATATTTAAAGAATAATATCTTTATATATCACATTTAATATCATTGAAAAAAATATACAAAAAATAATATTATTACTATATCTATATTTTATACTTTTGGTAATTTAACTGGATAATTTTTTTGTTCATTAATAAGTTTCCTAATTTTTTCAAAATTAAAACTATCTAATAATTTCTTATTATTAAAAAAAACATTTTTATCACTTTTATCAAATTGAAATTTTTTTTCTTTACTTTTCCCATTTTTATCTTTTAAAAATAAATCTTTTTTCAAAAAAGAATTATCAATAATTAAATTTCTCCTAACAATACTATCATAAAGAGTAGGATCAAGATTAATAAAAAATAAGCAACTACCAACAAAATTTTTTTCATCCATTCCTCCAAAAATAATTAATTCATTACCACAAATAACACTTTGATGACCACATCTAAATTTAATTAAATTATTATCAATATCAAAATTAACTTTTAACCATTCCATTCTATGAACTTCTAATATAAAAGTATCATTTAAAGTACAATAATTATTTTTCCCTCCATGAATAATAATAAAATTTCCAGGTTCAAAAAAATTCATTGAACATAATATCCTTCCAGAAGGACCTTTTCCATAAGGTTCAATTGTCTTATATTCTAATGGATTTTTTCCTAATTTTATTATTATTATTTTATCATTTAAATTTTCTTTATTTTTTCCTCCAAAAATATATAATCCTTGTTCTCTTATTCTATAATATTTTTTATTTATTTGTAAATCTATCATTTTAAATATTGAAAATTTATTATTATTTATTATTTCACTTGGTAAAACTAAACAACATGAATGATATGAAAGATATAATTTTTTATTTTTATCATATTCATCATTTATATTTTTTTCATAATAAAATAAATCTAATTTTATCCATTTTAAATTTCTAATATTTAAAATATAACAATCATATAATATTTCACCTTCATAATTTATTCCTCCATGAATAAACATATTTTTTCCTATTGCACAAGCAATATGATTTCTTCTTGATATTGGTTTTTTTTCAATAAAAGGAGTATACCAAATATTTAATTTTATATCATAAATATCTAATTCTGCTAAAATTTCATTTGTTGATTCTTTATTTATTATTTTACCACCATATAATATAAATTTATCTTTTATTATTATTCCACTTTGCCCAAAACGTAATTCTGGTTGATTATTTAATTTTTTTAATTTAAACCATTTCATTTTAAAAATATCAAATTTCCATAATGAATTATCTTTTATATTACTTATTAAACCACCAAATAAAAATATATTATTAGATAATAATTCAATATCCATTGAAAATTGTTCTCTACTTTCTGGGACAATTGATTTTAAATTTATTAATTTACAATATAAAATTAATAGTTTATTTGTATAATATGATTTTGGTATTATTAAATGATTTTCATTTGCAACTTCTTCTTCACTATCATAATATATTCCTGTTTTTTTTTTTTCGTCTAATAAAGCTCTTGGAATAATTGATGTTATTTTTATTTTTTTTTCATTTAAATTTTTTAATTCTTGTAATGAATTAAATTTATTTAAAGTTTTACCAAAACTTTTTAATGTTTTATTACAAAATTTTTTCATTATGTTATCATATATACATTTATTATTTAATATTAAACCAAGAGAATCAATTGGATTTTTATATTCTGTTGTATTATTATCAAAATTTATTTTTGTTATATCTTCTGTAAGATTTTTTTTTCTTGATTTATATATTATATTTGAGACTTCTTGTTTTTGGTTTTTAAAAAATTTTTTTTTTGTTTTTGACATAAAGTCTTCAAATCTTGTTGAATTTGGAGTAATAATATTAGGTGAACTATACATATAATTTGACATTAAATATTTTGATGTATCATCAATTGAAAATTCTTTTGTTAAATTTGCAAATTTTTCTATTGAATGTATTAAATTGTTATTTTCACTATTTTTACTATTTGTTAAATATAGTCTTGGAGAATTAAAATTATTTATTATATTACGTGATAATATATATGGATCTTCTGAGTTCATTTTTATCATTGTATTTCTTATAATTTCATTTGTTTTATTTCTACTTATGGTATTCTTTTTTAGAGTAAATTTCATTTGTAAATTTTTTTTTATTTTTATTTTTAAAATTACAAAATAATTAAAATTCTTATAATTAATTAATTATTTGATTTAAGTAAATTATAATGTTCATTTATATTTTCATTTGTTAATCCCAAAAATCTAATTGTAAATTTCAATATAAAAAATATTAAAATTCCTTTTAAACTTCTATACAATAAAGGCAAAGAAAAAATTAAATTAACATAACTTGAACAATCTAAAAATTCAATATTAGTTGGTATTGTAATAGTTAAATAATAATCGACAAAACAAAAAAGTAAAAATCTAAAAAAAGAAATATCATTTTTAGTATGATTAAACATATCAATTCCATTTTTATTTACTTCTTTAATATTATATCTTTCAAATAAAACATCATTAGATTTAAAATTAAGAAGATACTCTAATAACATTCCAATATAATATCCTAAAAATTCAAAAAGAATAGTTTGACTTAAGTAATTTTGATTAACAAAATGATTTTTATTTTTTTTCAAATATGGTTTTGTGATAACAAATTGGAAAAAAGTATTAAAAAAAAATATAAAAATCACACCAAAAATAACACTAATTCTATATTCTAAAAATATTTTCAATTGTGAAAAATTCATTAAATCAATTTCAATAATATAAAAAAATATATAATAAATAACAAATCCAATAACTAAACCAAAAATAACTTGATTTATATATAAATTATTTTGAAGCATTCTTGCTAAACAAGAATAAATAACAATAAAATACCATAAAATTGAAGAAAAAATTTTAAAACGAATATGCTTTCTTTTTTGAGTAATTCCTTTATAAAAGATACCAAATAAAACAAAAATAGAACAAGAAGTTAAAGATGGAGTTCCAAAAGAAGAAAAAGTAAAACAAGAAGGAAATTGTTTATATTTTATAGAAGGTTTTACTTCTTGATACATTATTTTTAAATTTGAAATTATAAAAGTTGATAATGTTTCTATAAATATCATAAATATTGAAGTGTATAAATTTATATAATTTAATGAAATGTAATACATAAAATATTTTAATCCTTGTTCAAAATAATCTGAATATATAAAATAATCACATCTTGTTTTGTCTTTTGAAAAAAAAAGCTTTATTGAAAGTAATTGAAAAAAATCTTTTGTTATATATTCAAATATTATATATAAGATTAGAAATATTGATATGTTTAGTAATTTTTTTTTTGATTCCTCCTCCATTTATAAATTAATTTTTTTGAAGGTTATTTTTAATTTTATTTTACAAAAAATATTTTGTAAATTTTGGATTTACTTATTAATGAAAATAGTTTATTAATTTTTTATTAGATTATTAAAAGTTTATTATTATTTTTATTTTTATTAAAGTTATTATTCAAATATATGTTATTTATATAAACAAAATTAAAAATTTATTTTTTTATTATTTAATCATGTTAAATTAAAAAATTATTATTGACCTACCTTAAAAATAAAAAGAATAGTTTTTTTAACTCATTTTCAAAAAAAACCTAAATTTACAAAAATAGAAATTTTCACCTTTTTGATACAAAAATTATTTCTATAATTACAATATTTATATATAAAAATAAACCTTTATATTTCTTAAAATTGAATTTTAAGTTTTAGAAATACAAATTTTCAAATATAAACTTTTCTTTATTATCATTAAAAGAATATTTAACAAAAGGATAATTACATTTAAATAAATCTAAAAATTTAACTGGAATTGAAATTTTAGGAAATGGATTTGGAGTAGGTAAAATTAAAGGTCTTTTATCTTCACTTTCATAAGATAAAAATTTACCTTTTTCATAATGATTAATTAATTCTTTTTTTCCTTGAAATTTAGCATATAATAATTCACATATCTTGTCACTATTAAATTTTTTCCATTTTTTTCCTCTGTAATTATCATAAAATTCAATTATATGAAATGAATCAACAAAATTTATAAAAGCAAATCCTAAATTACATTTATTTGTATAGTCGATTGGAAGATAAAATATATCATATTTGTTTTTAAAATCTATATTTATTTCTTCTAAAAATGTGGATATTGTATATTTATTTGGAATATTTTTTATCATTATTGTTGTCCTTTTGTCTTTTTGAAGTATTATATTTTGAATATCTATTATGTTTTTTTCTTCTTTTTGATTTTGTTTTTTTGTTTGATTTTGATTTTTTGTTATTAAATTTAAATTCTGATTTGTTTTATTGTTTATATTCTTATTTATATTATTATTGTTTATAAAATTTTGAAATTTATTTGGATTGTTATTATTATATGATATATTTGTATTTAAATTTTTTTGACTTTTTTTAAATTTACTTTGTTTTGTTATCATTTTTTTTAAGATTTGTTCATCATTTGTATTTTCATTATTTGGTTTTAAATTATTAACATGAAGTGATTGAAAAATATTTTCATTATTATTATTTATATTATTAATTGAAAAATTCATATTTAAATTATTGTATGGAATAATTGGAGAATAAAATTGATGTTCGATAAAAATTGGAGTTAATTGATTATTATCATTAATATAATTAAAATTTGGTGTTGAATATCTATTATAAATATTATTATTAATTATTTGATTATGATAATTAGAAAAATTATTATTTTGAATATTTGGATTATATATTTCAAAATAATTTAGGTTATTATTAATAAAATTATTCATTATTATTACATTATTATTTTCATCTTTTGAATTATCTTTTTTTGAAAATTGAGAAATATTTTTATTTTGATAAATATTTGTATTATCAAAATTTATTTGATTATTTTTCAAATTGTTAAATAATTGATATAAATTTTTTTGATTTTGAATATTATTTTTATCTAAAGAAAATTGTGTTTGATATATTTTTGTTGAATTAAAATCTTCATCATCAGTATATTTTTCAAATTGAGAATTCATTTCTTCTAAATCTTTTTGTTCTAATCTTATTTTATCTATTTCATTTGTTAATTCAATAAAATCGTTTTCTATAATTGAATTTTGTTCTGATTTATTTTGTATTTCCAAAATATTTGGATTTAATACTTCTTGTATTTGTTTTGAAGACATGTTTTTTTTTGTTTCAAAAATTATTATTATGAATTAATAAAAAAATTAATTTAAATAATTAAGATATATTATTATATTTTTCTTTTTATAGTATAAAAAAAAGGCTTTTTTTAAAGTTGAAAAATAAATAATTTAAAATTAAATATATATAAAAAAAATTATAGTATTAAATTTTTTAAAAAATGTAAATAATCTGAACCTTCTTCATTTTCTTTTTCATTTTCTTCAATTATTTTAGAGATATTTGATTTCATATTTTCAATTTTTTCATTTGATAATCTCAAAATTAGCTTATCACTTATTTTATTATATTTAATTAAATTTTGATTTTTATTATCTTTAATATGAATTAAATATAAAGTAATAATACTTAATTGTTGAACAATATATCTTTGTTCTTCATCATCATCATTATAATATTCAATATAATAATTAACTAATCTTTTAACTTTTTCATATTTATTTTCAGCAAATTTATTAATTACTCTTTCAAGATAAATTCCATTACAAAATTGAATTAAATTAGAAATAATTTCTAAAACATTTTCTTCTCCTTTTTTTATTTTTTTATTATCAAATTTTTTTAATCCTTTTCCCATATAATAAGAAAAAATAAGACTTAAACCATTATTTTCTATAAATTTAATACAATTTTCTTTATTATTTAATAAAGAATAAGTTAATATTTTAAGAGATAAATGTCTAAAAATATTATTTTCTTTCATTGATTCAATAAATAAATTAATACCATCTGATTTATTAAATATTTCTTGATTTTTTTCTTCTAACATTGCAGAACAAATTGAATCTACAATATTATTTATAAATTCTATTAATTTTGAATCATTTTTTTTTTCATCTGTAAAATTATTTTTTTCAACTAATATAATATTAATTAAAATGGGTAATCCTTCTTCTTTAAAAAATATAATTCTATTTTTATCTGAATTTTGTAATAATTGATTTAAAATTTCAGAAGCAAATAATTTAATTTCTATTTCTTTAATATCATTAGTATCATTTTTAATAGTTAATAATAACCATTTAAAAATTTTATTTTGTTTTCCTAATAATTCATAAGATAAAGAATAAATATCTAAATAATTTTCAATAATTGATAAAATATCACTTTTATATTGTATACAATCTTCATTTTTTGAAATTTCATTTTCAATTTTAAATAAATTATCAACAAGTAATTCAAATAAATTATTATTTAAAAATAATTCTAAAAATGATTTTGGATCTTCAATTTCATTTAAAAAATCACCTTCAGTAATTTCTTGTATTAAATTAATTGATCTATTAACGATATCAATATTAGGATGATTTAATATTTTACATAAAATTTCTACTCCATTTAATTCAATAAAATCCAATATTAATTTTGGATATGCTGCTAATCTTTGTAATATTGATAAATCATCATTCAATTGTTCTTCTATTGAAATATATTTTTCATAATTGGTTTTATATAATTTTCGATTTTCTAAATCTTTTTCTAAATTTGATGATATGTTTGTTAAAAGTTCTTTTAAAATTGTTTTATTAAATTCTACATATTGAAAATTCTCTGTTTCATTTAATAAATTATCTATTTGGTCCTTTGTATATGACATTTAATAAATAAATACTTAAAAATTTAAAAATAAATAAATTAAAAATTATATTATTTATTATATAATTATTATTTTGTTATTATATTTTTTTTGTTGATTCTTATTATTTTATTTGTTGATATAATATATTTATAAATAAATATTATTCTATAAATAATATCTAAAATGTCAGAAAAAATAATTGAAATCAATAATTTATTATATGATAGTTCATTTTCTAAAAAAATAAAAATAGATGATGAATTTAATTCTTCATTCGAAAGTGGAATTTCAATAGAAAATTTGAATGAAGAAGAAGAAGAAGAAGAAATCATATCTGAAGAAAAAAAACAAATTTCAAAATCAATATCAACAATTTTAAATGAATTAATAGAAATAAGTAAAAAACAAAATAATGAAAATGAAAAAGATATTTTTGATACAAATTCAATTCCAAATATAACATTATATGACTACATAATTAGAATAATTTCATATTCAAATTGTGAAGAAAATACATTAATTTCAGCTTTAATTTACATTGACTGGATTGCACAAAAAAAAAAAATTACAAATTTAAATGTATATAAATTAGTATTTACTTCAATTTTAATTTCTTTAAAATATAATGAAGATCAAATATATCAAAATGATTATTATTCACAAATTGCAGGAGTTTCAATTTGTGAATTAAATAAAATGGAGTATGAATTTTTTATTTTAGTTAATTATAATTTATATATCAATGAGAGTATTTTTAAGCAATATAAATATGCTTTGCAAAAAATGAATGAATGATATTGTTAAAAGAAATTTAGGTAATTATTTTTAAAATAAACGTTCATTAATATGTAAATATAGTCTATTGTTAAGTGTATCCTTTTGTAATTTTGTTTTTATTATTCTTTTATTTTTTATTGCATAATTATATAAATAAATATATTTAATTAAGTATTTAGAAAAGGCATATGCCTATAAATTTAATTTTTTTGTATTATTATTTATACTTAAAATATTAGTTTATTATTGATAATTTTTAATTTTTTTAAAACCAATAATTAACTATATAGTTAATTTATAATTATGACTCAATAAATAATATTTATTTTATCAATTATATTTTTAATCAATGCAATTAATTCTATGATTAAGTAATTATTATCATTTTATAAATAATCATTTTTAATTATTATTATTTATTATTAAATTTTCATTAGTGAATTGAATTTTTCACTTGAAATAATTTCTTAATTTTCAGTTATTCTTAAAATCTAATTACACTTATCTTTTTATTATTATTATTTAAATTTGATCAAAATAAAATTTGTAATAAAATCTAATTCTTAATTATTATCATTGAAAAATTATTATTATAAATAATTCTATTTATGAAAGATTAATTCATTTGAATAATAAAATATAATTTGAAAATTAGAAAAAGATAAACTTTTGTGAAGAAATTGAAGGAGATGATTTGGAAATAATTTCATTTATTAGAATAAATTATATTAATATATTCAAATATGTTTTTGGTTTTTTTTTAATAGGATTTTTTATTTTATTTTCGTTGAATTTGTAACATTTAATAAAGAAGATAAAAAATTATTTTTTAATTTGTTTTTTTTTATTTTTTTATCTTGTATATAAATGGAAAATGAATTTAATAAAAAAGATATAAAAAAAAATTTTTATTCCCAAGATAATTTTTATTCAAATAAATTAAATCTTGAAAAAATGGATAAAAAAAAGAGAAATAGCAAAAATTCAAATAAAAATAATTTAAAATCAAAAACAATATCATCTGATTTTAAATTAAATAATAATCTAAATTACAATTTTTCACCAAAAATTAATTCTTCTCTTCAAAAATCAAAACAAAATTTTGGAACAAATTTTTCTGAAGGTGACAGAACAACTTCTTCTCAGAGTATTTATAGTATTAATAAAACTTATTTAACTGATTATCAAAGTACTTTTAATAAGAGAAATAAAAATATTAAAAATGTAAATCCTATTAAAATTAATTTTGAGACTTTTAATAAAAATTATAAGCCTATTATTAAAATTGAAAATGGATATGAAAATTATGTAAATTATAAACAATATGATAGAAAAAAAATTTTTGAAGTTAGAAATAAAGTTCATGATTATTTAACTTCTGAATTGCATAAAAAAGTAAAATCTATTGATTATATTTCTTCAAGATTTAATACTAATTATTCTAATTTTAATGAAATAAATGATATTAATAATTATTTAGAAAACAATCATTTTAATTATGAAAATAATCAAATTAATATTATATATAAAGATAGTAATAATAATAATAATAATTATAGTAATGATAATAATAATATTATTGATGTTGAAAATAAGTCAAATTTTGTTTATAGTGAAAGAAAAAATGATAAAAATGTTTTTAATAAAAAAAATAATGTTTTAATTCAAAATAATAATAAATTTAAGAGTAAAGATTTTAATGAAAGAAATGATGATTTAAAAAAGTTTTTAAATTTTACTGATAGTATTTCATCTCCAGTTTCAATTAGGAAAAATACTATATTAATTCAACAAAATAAAGATTCTTTTGATAATAAAAATAAAATTAAAGAAAAGAAAATTAATTTAAAATATTCAAATCCTAAATTATTAAAATATCAAAGATTAAAATTTAATCTTAAAAGAATTAAATCAAATAATAAAAAACCGTCTAAAACAAATTCTAATAATAATATTAATATGAATAAAAAAGAAATTATTAACAATGTTGATATATTAAAAACAAATAATACAAAAAAAGATATAGTAAATGATAATAAAAAAGATATAAATAATAAATATGAAATAACTCAAAATATTAATTTTAAAAATAATAGACTGTCAAATTTAAGAAAATTAAGTATTAAATCAGATGAAAATTATAAAATGAATTTAAATAATAATGCCCAAGAATATATTGAAGAAAAATTAAAATTTATAAAATCAAAAATGAGTCACGCCAATTAAATATTTATTTTGTAAATAAAATAAAATCATTTTTTACTAAATACAATAAAGAACAATTTAATATAGTCTAAAATAAAAAGTTATGATAATTATAAACTCTTTAAATTTTATAATATAAAATTATTGTTATGTAATTTAAATTTTACTGACCTTAAATTTTAGATTATAGTTTTAAAAAAAATCAATAAAAATTTAATTATTTTTTTTAATAAATCACTCATTTATTTTTTTATATATTTTAAATAATGTTTTTCAAATTTGATTTTTTCAAGTAGAAAAAAAATGGAAAATTTTGGTAATTTTAATAATATTCATCGTAGAAATATTGAACAACAATTGCTTCAATTTTTCAGTTCAGAAGAACCAAAAATATCAGAAAAAAAACAAATTCCAGATTTATTAGAATTTAATTACACTAAATTTAGAAAACCTTATACTACTTATTTAAAGCATAGAAGAATTAAAAGTAAAGATCAAAATTCTTTTTCAAATATAACTTCAAATCAAAATACTATTGAAAATTTTATTATTCCATATCAAAATAATGTTAATCTTCCTTATATTACACAAAAACAATTTTATAATCAAAAAAAAAAACCAAATAAAAAAGAAATACATTCATATTTTAAAGATAAAAAAAATTTATTCAATTATAAAAATTTATTTCAACAAAATAAAAAAAATGTTTCACAAACAGATTTAGAACATTTAGCAATTAATAAAAATAATAATAACTTAAATAATTATAACATAAATAATAATAACTTAAATAATAATAACTTAAATAATAATAACTTAAATAATAATAACTTAAATAATAATAACATAAATAATATTAATAATACAAATATAAATAAAATCAATTTAAATAATATAAACGACAACAACATAAATTCACTTAATAGTAATTCCCAAAGAGAAAAAACAGAAAAACCAAAATTTAATTTTAATCACATCCATATTAAAATAAAAGAAAAACAAAAACAAACAATAAAAAACATAGAAAAAGAAAATGAAATTTCAAACGAAACATCAATAATATCATCATATCACACAATTTCAATTCCAGGAGGAAAAGGAATGATAAAAAAACAAAATCAAGATTCTTATTTAAACATAACAAAAAAAGAAATAAAATACCCACTTCAAGTTTTTGGTATTTTTGACGGACACGGTCCAAAAGGAAATATAGTATCAGAATATATAAAAAAATTTTTTAATAATTATTTTACAAATAGTCAAACTTCAAAATATTTTTCATCAAATTTTTTAGATAGAAAAAACGATTTATTTATATATTTTAAAATAAGAGATTTTGAAGTAATAAAAACTTTATATATTTCATGTGAGAAAAATTTATTAAATGAACCTCAATTAAAATTTCCTAATTGTGATTTAAGTGGATCAACTTGTAATTTAATATTAATTTTTGATAATAAAAATATTATTTGTTCTAATATTGGAGATTGTAGATCAATTATGATAAAAAAAAATAATGAAATTATACAATTAAGTAAAGATCATAAACCAAATTTAAAAGAAGAAAAAGATAGAATTTTATCAAATGATGGTTTAATAGAAAAAAAAATGAAAAATGGAAAAATGGATTATTTTATTTTTTTAAAAGGACAAAATATTCCTTATTTAAATATTAGTAGAAGTTTTGGTGATTTAATTGGAAAATCTATTGGAATGATAAATGAACCTTTTATTTGTGACTTTGATATTGAAGAAGAAGAAGGAAAGTGTATTATTTTTGGAAGTAGTGGAGTTTGGGAATTTATTTCTAATGAAAAAATTAGAGATATTGTTATTGAAAATGAAATGAAAGATAATAGAAATGTTATTTGTGCTGAAAAAATTGTTGAATATGTTAAAAAAATTTGGGGAATGAATTGTGATACATATGATGATATTACTGTTACTGTTATTTATTTTAATTAATTTTTTTAAATTTTTTTTTTCTTTCTTTTTTTTTTGAGATGTTATTATAAAGTTATTTATTTTTTTAATTATAATTTAATATTGTAACATATTATATTTTTTAATTTTATTAATTATTTTCAGTTTTATTATTTTTATTTAAATTTATTTCTGTATTATTTTCATTATTATTAATAGTATTAGTATTATTTCCATTTAAATCATTTTTATTTTCATTTTCTTGATTAATATTATCATTATTATTATTAGCATTAATAATATTATTTTCATTAGTATTATTTTGATTATTATTATCTATATTATCATTATTATTAGTTAAATTATTTTTTTGATTATTTTCATCTTCATTTTCTAAAGTTAAATTTAATTCTTTTTCAGTTTCATTTATTTTATTTTCAATAACTTCATTAACTTCTTTTTGTATTTTCATATGTCCTTCAATATTAAAATTAATTCCTTTAAATAAAATAACTTTTTCCTTATTAGTAATAAAATCATCAATTAATTTAATATCAACTAAATGTAAATGATGAGGACTCCACTCATCTCCAATTTCTTCGAAAATTGCTTCAAATTGAATAGGACTTCCTGTTTTTAATAATTGTAAAGTTTTAAAATATTTATCATAATTATCTTTATTTAAACTTAAAATTAAATCTTGTTGTTTTATTGTTTCACTTGGAATCATTCTAATATTTAAATTAACTAAATGATTATAATCTAATACTCCAGGGACTATTGATTTAACAAAAGCAGAAATAAAATAACCTTCCCATTTTATTTGTTTTTTATAATATTTTCTTTTAAATATTTCATTTGCTTTTGCTGAATTTTCAACCATTACTTTTGAACCACAATCATTAATAAAAATCTCCCATGTTAATAAAGTATCATTTTTATTATATAATTTTGATATGAATTCTTCTGATTTTTGGTCATTTATTATTTTCTCATTTGGATTTTCGGAAGAATTAATTTGAATATAATAATTATAATTTATTACTATTCCAAAAATTATTATTATTAATATTAATATATAAATATATATTTTCTTAATTACAATTATACATTTACCATATGTTATTGTTACATATGTTCCTTTTGAAGAAATTGGATAAAATGATTTATTTGAGATTTCAGAATAACAATTTGGACATATATGAGTTATATGTTGAAATAACATAAATGTAATTCCTATTATTATTAAACCATATAATAATCCATAAAAATATAATATTATCATTATGAATATTATTAAATAGAAATTGTATTCTTTTCTTGCAAAAGTTGTTATATTTTTACCACAAAAATCACATATTGTTTGATATGGTCTAAATAATTAAAATTATTATTTTATTTTATATTAAATATATTATTTTTACTCTATTGGAACTTCATATGTTTTTTGATTAAAATTTACATCTTCATTTTCTTCTATTTTTAATTTTGTTTTTTCTTCCATTAAAAAAAGCTTTTCTTTTTTAAATAAATAAATAATTTTAAAAAAAAATTAAAAAAAAATATTTTTTTTTTTTCATAATTAAAAACTCATATTTTTTTAATTTTTTTAAATATTTTTTTATATTTAATTAATATCAACTCCTTCTTTTCCAACTTCAACATTTCTAAAAGTATTTTCTTTAATTTCATCATAATTTTCTCCTTTAATTTCTTCAATTACATTTTCATTTTTGATTAATTCTTTTGCTAAAACAAATTCATTTTTAATACTTCTTCTTCTTTTTTCTAAAAATTCTTGATTTTTTTCTTTATCTTTTTTTTCAGTATAACTTTCAAAATTAGGTTTTAATCCTTCTAAATTAAATTTTCTTATACTCATATTCCAACTTACACTATGTCTTTTTATATTTTTGTTATATTCCATTATATCTTTTATATCAAGTTTATCTTTTTGTTTTAATGATGATCTTTTTGGTTTTGTTTCTGGAGATAATTTATTTATTTTTAAAGGATCTTTATCTGACATTTTTATTTTATTTTTAATTATTTTTTGAATTAACCGTAATAAAATAATCATTTAATTTTTTTTATTTTAAATTGTTATTTTTTTTTTTATATTTTTTTTATTATGTATGTTTATATTTAAATTTAATTTATTGAAAATTAAAAATGATAATTCAATAAATTGTTTAATATTAATAATGAATTATTATCAAAATTAAATTGAATTACATTAAAAAAAAATATATTAAAATTTAAATAAAAAATAACAAATTCCCCAAAAAAAAAAAACAATTTCTCAAAAAAAAAAAAAAAATTTTTTAACTTAATATCTCTCAAAAAAAAAAACAAAAGACTAAAAAAAAAACCACATCATAAAAATCCCTTAAAAAAAAATAAAAAAACAACCTTAAGCAATTTCCATATCTTCTCCATTTTCTTGTAAAAGTCTATCAATTTCTCCTTCTTCAAGAACAGAAACATTTTCTCCAATACCAACAACCATAATATCTAAATTTTTCCCATTAACTTTAACATCAAGAGCACCTTTCATAGCTTTTAAACCACTTTTAATTAAATCTTCCCTATTCATATTTTCAAATTTTTCCATATTATTCTCAAGAAAAGTAGTAGCACCTTGACATCTACTTCCAATAGCAACACAATGATATTCATAATAATTAGCACTAGGACAAGTTCTAAAGAGTCTAGGTCCAGTTTTATCATAACCAGCAATTAATAAACCAACACCATAAGGTCTTTTATTTTCACCTCTCTGAGTTTTTAATTGTGATTTTTCTGCTATTTTTGTTACTAAACGTTCAACTGGATAATTAGCATTGTATGTATATGAATAATTTAAACATTCATTTTTCATATATTGATATAAGAGACGACCGTCTGGTGTTAATCCTGCTATTCCTATGCAAATATGAGGAGATACTTTAAATAATTTTTCTGGGTAATATGATAAGACTTCGTTTGGTGCTGATTTAAATCCTATTAATACTACGTGAGTTTTTGATTTTAAACCTAAGAGAAGGTTACCTTGGTTTACTGCTTCCATTGCGTATTCTACTTGGTATAAACGACCCTGGAGAGACCAGGTTAATGCACTACGGTCGTATAAACTTTTTTGCATTTTTTTTTTTTGATTTTTTTTTTTTTTTGATTTTATATGAATATTATATTTTTTTTTTTTTTTTAAAGTTTTTTTTTAGTTTTTTTTTTTTTTTTTTTTTTATTTTTTTTTTTTTTTTTTTTTTTTTTTTTTTGTTTTTTTTTTTATTTTTTTTTATTTTTTTTTCCTTTTTTTTTTTATAATTTTTTTTTTTAATTAAATATTTTTTTTTTTTACCTTCCTCCTTTTTTTTTTATTTTAATTTTATATTAGCGGA
>JAEEGL015005125.1_pt1 | contig 17312 bp, 14 predicted proteins | sample 9134231 | NCBI WGS metagenome assembly JAEEGL01 (sample SAMN16246548, study PRJNA631951) | gut metagenome | biome: gut microbiome; feature: rumen; material: fiber-attached | host: Bos | place: Iran: Karaj | collected 2018-10
ACCGCTTCTTCGAGATCAACGTCAAGCACTTCGAGGAGCCCAGCCGCTTCGGCATCAAGAACGGGCGCGTCAGCAAGCTCTGGATCCGCGAGGAGGGCAAGACCGAGGCCGACGTCAGCTACGACCGTGGTTGGGACGTCCGCCCCACGACGAAGGCCGCCAAGGCCATTGTAAACGAAATCCTGACCATGTACAACTGAACCTCAAACCGCGGAAAGCCCGCCCAACCACAAGGCGGGCAGGAGACAAACAATGAAAAAAGCAAGCATGACCTCAATCAACTCCGGCATCCTTGAAGAGATGCTTCGCCTCGAAAAGATTTTGAAAGGCCTCGTATTCGCAGACGCGGATTTCGTGATGGACAGCACGGTCACAATCTACGAAGAGATCAGGAAGACCATGGGCTACGATCAGGCATGGGAATACCTCCACGCGAACATTGCCTGCATCTCCGACCTCGCGCAAAAGAAACTCGAAAAATCCATCGCGGAAAAATACATCGAGATGGCACCCACGACCAGCAACCGCGAAGCCGTCAAAACGTGGTCCTGCTACCTCGCGTTCTATCTCGTCAACGACCTTGATACCGAAGCGCCGGTCAACATCAACCTCGACACCAACATCCAGGAGAAAATCATATACGACCTCACCGTTGAACTCGGCCTTGAATAAAAACTTTCCGTGGCTTTCCAGGGCGTTTCCTTTCCGTTCAGCCCGGACGGGTCACGACCAACCAGGAGAAAAGAAAATGGACAGATTCTTTACGACAAAGAAATGTGATCGGTGCGGTGGTGAGCTCAGCGTGAGGCAGATGAGCCGGTTCAATACCGACGTTCTGTGTCCTGCCTGCATCGAGGAGGAGAAGAGGCATCCGGACTACCAGAAGGCTGCGGCCGCCGAACTCGAAGCCGTTCGGCGCGGGGACTACAACTTCCCCGGCATCGGGTGGCCGGGGAAGGATGGGAGGGTGAAATGAAAACATAAAATACGAAGAATCTTTGTATTGATGCTTGATTTTTGTTTCGTTTAGAGATATATTGTGTAATAAATTGAAGGTTAATCCTTATCTCCACGGAGGAACAAAACTATGGCAGAGTTGTCGCCATCGGATCGATTCGATTTGTGGGATCGGTTTCTGAGTCGCTGGCCCATCGAAAAATTGCAAGAAATGGACTTGTCGGACTATAATAAACTCCAGGGCAAAGACAGTTTTTGCTACTGGTTAGAGAATCTTACATCCTCGTTGGGGTCTATTTGGGGTGGCTCTTCATTTAAGTTCGGAGTCTTTGAGTTTAATCATAATGCGCAAACAGCATTGGAAAGTGGCGGCGGTTCTCTGCATGACAATCAGTATAAATGGTTACAAAAGTATGGGGATACAGCATTAGATGCGTTTGATAAAATCAAGGGGATAATTGTTTCTATAGCAAGGGCATCATCAGAGGGAAATCTTTCAGTAATTGATGGTGCGGATCTTGGACATGCGACAAAGTGGAAGATTGCCTTTTTGTATCAGCAGAAGAATAATATAAAAATCCCGTGTGTCTATCGTGTGGACTGGCTTCGTGCGTACACGGCTTGCTATGACAGCAAAATATCAACCTCTCAACTCTATTCCGAGATTTTATCTAAAAGAAATGCAGAGACTGATATTTTTTCTTTCTCGGATGAAATCTGGAAGAAGGTGAAAGACAATTACCAAAATGCCTGGGTAATTGCTGCTGGTGAAGGTGGAGCCCTTTGGGACGACTTCGTAAAAAGCAATATGATAAAAATTGGCTGGAATGAAGTGGGAGATCTTTCATCCATATCCAGAAAAGACCAGCTTAAAGCGGTTTTAGGAGAGACTTATCCAAAGTATTCAAAAGAAAACGATGAGTCAATAAGTCCAGACAAAGCGGCACAAATGTTATGGGCTTTTTCGCACGAAATAAAGGTGGGAGACATTGTATTTGTAAAAGCCGGCAAAACTCATATTGTTGGTCGAGGAACGGTACAATCGGAATATAAGTTTGGAGATTATGGAGAATACCAACATGGTCGCGACATTGAATGGTCTCACACAGGGATTTGGGAATTTCCATTTAATGGTGTGCGACAAACTCTCTTTAAGCTAAAACCAGACAAATGTAAGCAGTTAGAGGATCTTGTTTCGCATGAGGACTCAAATAACGCAATGGGGGTTCTTCCCAAAAAACATGAGGTCGATTTAATGAATACAAAAAACGATGGTATCCCCTATGTGCTGAATACGATTTTTTATGGCCCCCCTGGAACAGGAAAAACGTACATGCTGCTTGATAAACTGGCGAAAGATTATTTCTACGAGCAGATAGGACAGTTGACCGAAATAGAGAAAACCGCAAAAGCGGTTGTGGACTTGAGTTGGTGGGAAGCTGTAGCCTTATGTCTGTTGGATATGGGCGGCAGCGCCCAAGTTCCTCAGATTATGAAGCACCCGCTAATGGTAGCTCATGTTAAAAATACCAATTCGCAGAATCCCGCATGCGCGGTATGGGGACAACTTCAAACACATGCAATTGAAGATTGCCCCTATGTTAATTTTGCCAAGAGAACAGATCCGAAAGTTTTCAGCAAAAGCAAAGATTCAACATGGACGGTTGATCAAGACTTGCTTTCAGAAATACGGCCGGATCTTTTTGACCGTTTGAAGTTGTTCCAAACCAAAGTTGAGACCACAGAAATCATACGTTATCAATTTGTTACGTTCCATCAGTCCTACAGCTATGAAAACTTTGTTGAGGGAATCTGTGCAGAGACAGACGATAACGGCAACATACATTATGACGTGACCCCTGGTATCTTCTGGAAATTTTGCCAACAGGCTCAGAGCGATCCCGATCACAATTATGCACTCTTTATCGATGAAATCAATAGAGGCAATATCAGTGGAATATTTGGTGAGTTGATTTCTTTAATTGAAGAAGACAAGAGGGAAAGACTGCATGTGACCTTGCCTTATTCAAAAAAGGATTTCTTTGTTCCGAAAAATCTATACATTTTTGGTTCAATGAATACAGCAGACCGAAGCATTGATGCGCTGGACTCTGCTTTGCGTAGGCGCTTCGACTTTGTCGAAATGGGCCCCAAGCCAGAATTGCTTAAAGAACCGGATTTCGCCCCCAAACACATCCCTGTGGATTTGTGTGCTTTGTTAAAATCAATTAATCGTAGAGTTGAGTTTCTCCTGGATCGCGATCATATGATTGGACATTCCTACTTCATGAAGGTACAAGCACAGAATGCCGATGATGAGTTGCGAAACCTGCAAAAGACGTTCAAGAATCAAATCATTCCCTTGTTGGAGGATTATTTCTATGGCAATCTGGAAAAGGTTCAAATGGTCTTAGGCGACAAAATAATTGTTCCAGACGACCAAGGAAAAGACTTAACGTCCGATTGCCTGATGTGCGGCGCAGATATCATAGATTGTCAAGAGAAAAACAGCCTAAGAGTTGCTGATTTGACCCAACTGACTGTGGAAGACTTTTGCAAACTGATAAAATGAAGCAGACGGTAATCCAGAAATTTGAATATCAGACATTACGTGTCGGAGAACCTGGTTTTACCAAGGAGCACTTTGAGCGTCTTGTCAGCTATAATGATCTACATCAGAATAAGTTTTTTGTTGTTGGGCACGATCGTATCTTTTTCAAGAATTATGTTGGTGTTATAAATATTTGCAACCTAACGATTGAAATTCTCCCGAAAATTGATCAACACAATAACGATGAAAGTTCTATGCGAGACATGCTCGTAAGAATGTTACATCGAACTGGTGATTTGCCCCTTGAAGAAACAGAAGTAGCTCCATTAAAAAGAACAACGGGGTCTCTTTTTGAGCTTTATATCCGGCTGTTCTTATGGGAGGTTAGGAAACTTGTTGTTCAGGGACTCCCCAAGCATTATTCTTCCTACCGCTCCAATGAGCCTTTCGTGAAGGGGCGATTATTGCTTGCTGAACAGTTGCGATACAATCTTTTTCGAAAAGACAAGAATTATATCGAATACAAACGATTCTCTGTGGATCATCGGTTCAATCATATTTTGAAATATGCCCTCCAGATTGTTGCCAACATATCGATTTCCATGAGAACAAATGCTAAAAATCTGCTGACACATTTCGAGAGTGTTCCCGATCTGACAGTTTCCACATCAGATTTTCAAAAGCTTTCCTTTACTCGAAAAACAGAATGCTATCGTTTGGCGATTACACTTGCTGAGTTTATTATCACCGGGTTCCAGCCAGACTTGAAACATGGTGATTATCATGTTGTTGCTTTTTTGTTTGATATGAATTCGCTTTTTGAGAAATACGTTACAGGTGAAATCAGAAGAGAGATATCTCGATCTGGAATTCAAATAAAACTAAAAGCTCAAGCGACCAAGGTGTTCTGGCGGCATGCAGATACCAATTCAAGAAAACTGATTCATCCTGACATTATTTTGGATACCCCTAATAAATCTTTTGTCTTAGATACTAAATGGAAAATCTTGCACGATGTTTATTCTGATGACGATGATCTAAAACAGTTGTATACTTATAGTTTGCAATTTGAGGTCCCACATGTTTTCCTGATTTATCCATCCCCAACAAGAAAGCATGTGTTCTCTCACGGTTATTTCCAGCCGTCTCAAAACGGGAATTGTCATGGAGTACGCAGTATTACGCAGTGGCAAATACCTCTATTAGATAAAAATGGTTCTTTAAATCGCTCTTTGGGGAAAGAGTTGTTGTTATATTTAACTTCATCGAAACAAACCGAGGAGAGTATGAGCTTATGATGATTGACATTGGAAAAATTCCTCACATTCAAGAATACCTTACCGAACAATCAAACGAAGAAATAAGAAAATTTCATTCGCTCTTATCAAGAATATCTGGCAAGAAACTTGTTGATGTTTTCCGTCTCCTTCGCGAGAGCAAGGATTTTGACTGGAGCCAATATGCTGATCGAGACGAATGGATTCAAGCTCTCGAAAAGGAATTTGATGTAACAATTTCCCAGATTGCCGACGATGAACCGATAACATATTTCAATATGTTCTCTTGTATAATGGCAGCAAAGCGAAACACAGAGATGCCGAAACCCCTTCAAAAACAGAAAAGCGCGGTCATGGACCGCAAAAAAACAGCAGAAGACAACGACGAACAAGCCTTGAAAAAATTGGAAACCCTAGCGGAAAAAGGCGAACCACAGGCGCAGTTTGATTTGGGAATGTATTATGCCACCGCCAGTCTGCATCCCGCGTTTACACCAACTTTTCAAACCATACGCCAGCTGGGAACGTGCATAAGCATGAGTAAGGCTCTTGAATGGTGGTTGAAAGCCGCTGAGCAGGGACACATTGAAGCACAACGCTGGGTTGTTAATTGTTATAGATTTGGACTTGGGGTTGGCCAAGATAGTCAAGAAACAGTTAAATGGCTACAAAAACTTGCTGACCAGGACGATGGATGGGGGCAACGTCACATGGGGTTTTGCTATGCCTGCGGTTATGGCGTTTCCATGAATGAGGCAAAAGCTATCCAATGGTGGCGCAAGGCCGCAAAAAATGGACAGCCTGATGCAGAATACGATCTCGGAGAAGCCTACATCACTGGTTACGGTGGCGTGAAAGAGAACAAGGAAAAAGCTATCAAGTGGATAAAATGTTCAGCTGAGCATGGCAACAAACAGGCACAGAAAGTCCTCGGCTTGTTAGAGGAGTATAGTTTCGCATTCGTGCAAAGGCTTCTGAAAAATCCAGGAAACAAGGGATAAACTGGCGATTATGTTTGAAATTTAGTCGAAACGTAATTGATTTTGTCTTGATTTGTGGTATAGTAGTACTATCTACAATGATAAGGTGGAATAAATGACGACTGCTCAAGTCAAATCTAAACAGCGGGTATCCGATCATGGCGAGGTGTTCACCGCTGAACGTGAAGTGAACGCCATGCTCGATCTGGTCAAGCAGGAAACCGAACGCGTTGACAGCCGTTTCCTGGAGCCCGCCTGCGGCGACGGGAACTTCGTCGTGGAAATCCTGCACAGGAAGCTCGCAGCGGCGAAAAAGCGCGCCACTCCGCCGAAACGGCAAACGGTCGTTCCTTTCGAATTCGAAAAGCAGTCGGTCATCGCCGTGGCAAGCATCTACGGCGTGGACCTGCTCCAGGACAATGTGATCGCCTGCCGTCAACGCCTGTACGATATTTGGAATACCGAATATGAGGCAGTCTGCGGCAATGAAGTCGATGAAGCCTGCCGGAGCACGGTCCAGTTCATTCTGAGCCGAAACATCGTCTGCGGGAATGCTCTGACGCTGATGTGCGTCGACGAGCATCAGCAGGATACACGCAAGCCGATCATTTTCTCCGAATGGACGCTGCCCTTCAACGACACGCGCATCCAGCGCAAGGACTATTCTTTCGCGGAGCTCATGCAGAGCGCTACCATCGAGGACAGCATCCGCAAGACCGGGCAAATGGATCTGTTCGCCGACCGAAACGGTGAAGTCGAGCCGATTTTTCTTCAGCAATACATATTTGACTACAGGAGACCGCAGAATTATGACACCCAGCCCTGAACCCGGATACAACCCGGATGTCCTGTCCTGCATCGCGAACCTCTCGAACGATGAGGTGTTCACGCCGCCGAATGTGGCAAATGCCATGCTGGACATGCTGCCGCAGGAACTATTCCGCAATCCGAATACCACGTTCCTCGATCCTGCCTGCAAGAGCGGTGTCTTCCTGCGCGAGATCGCCAAGCGTTTGCTGAAGGGGCTGGAATCCGTCTATCCTGATTTGCAGGAACGTATCGACCATATTTTCAAGCATCAGCTCTTCGGCATTGCCATCACGGAGTTGACCGCGCATCTTTCCCGCCGGAGCGTCTATTGCTCCAAGACTGCGAACAGCAATTACTCCGTGACGCAGTTCGATACCCACGCCGGAAACATCCGGTTCCAAAGCATCCGGCACAAATGGGAAGACGGGAAATGCGTGTTCTGCGGAGTAAACAAAAAAGAAGGAACCTATGACCGCGAAGTAATGGAAGTCCATGCTTATGAAATGGTTCACACTTTTCATCCAGAAAGGATATTTGACATGAGATTTGATGTAATCATCGGTAATCCGCCATATCAACTTAATGTCGGAGTCGAGAAGGAAAACTATGGTATCCCTATCTATCAGAAATTTGTGGAACAAGCGAAAAAACTGAATCCCAGATATTTGACAATGATCATTCCTGCTCGCTGGTATACAGGCGGCAGAGGATTAGATGATTTTAGAGCAACAATGCTATCTGACAGACACATAAGAAAGATAGTTGATTATCCAAATCCTTATGATTGTTTCCACGGAGTAGATATAGCAGGAGGGATTTGTTATTTTCTTTGGGATCGTGATCATGAGGGGAATTGCGACTTTACAAGCATTATCGGAGAGGAAGTTCGAAACACTGAAAGAACTTTAAACGAGTATCCATTGTTTATTAGAGACGTTATTGGCTTAAACGTGATAAAAAAAGTTAATGCATTGAAAGTGAACAGAGGAAAGAAATTGTCAGAAGTAGTTTCTTCTCAGACCCCCTTTGGTATTATCACCAGTTATAAGCCTCTTGAAAATGGATGTCCTTGCTGGTTTAAGCAAAGAGTTGGGCTGAAAGCAGTAAAAAGAACGGACATCAAGGATCTTTTTAATTGTCTTAACAAGTGGAAATTGTTAATTCCCAAGGCACCAATTGCAGGACAAACTGATTTTACAAAACCGGTTGGTTTGTACTATGAAGGAAATACCATTGTTTCCAAGCCAGGAGAATGCTGTTCTCAGACATGGTTAGTAGCAAATTCGTTTAAGACAAAGGAGGAAACTGATTTTTTTCGCTCTTATCTTTTGACAAAAACTGTCAGATTTCTTGTTTTACAAACAGTGGTTTCACAAGATGTTTCAAGGGAGAAGTTTTGTTTCGTTCCTGATTTGGGAACATATGATCGTATTTACTCCGATGAATATTTAATCAAGGAATGGGGAATATCTTCTGAAGAATGGAAATACATTGATTCTCGTATCCATAACTACGGAGGTGACGACTGATGCCTGATAGATTTGAAGATTTCGTCCATCAGCGTTCGGGTTCATATCCCTCAATATACGCTTACGAATTCGTCGGCGTCGCCTCCCATCAAGGCTACATCAAGGTCGGCTATACCGAGCGTGACGTTGAAACCCGCGTAAAGGAGCAGACGCACACGGCAGCCGTGCCGTACCGCATCCTCGGGGAGTGGTCCGCGATGAAAAACGATGGCAGCTGTTTCACCGACCATGAGGTACACGCCGTCCTGAAAGCCAAGGGCAAGCGGCAGCTGAACGCGGGTGAGGATCGCAACGAATGGTTCCGGTGTTCCCTGGCAGATGTCAGGGCGGCGGTTGTGGCCGTGAAGAACGGCACGGAGAATGTCGAAGACCGCACTCAGACCTTCGGAATGCGCCCGGAACAGGCACAGGCCGTGGAGAAGACCATGCGTTATTTTCAAGCCGTCCAGAAGGAAGAAGGCGGTCGAATCCCGAAATTCCTATGGAATGCGAAGATGCGCTTCGGAAAGACATTTGCCGCCTATCAGCTCGCGAAGAAAATGGGGATGAAGCGGGTCCTCATCCTCACCTTCAAACCAGCTGTTCAGACGGCATGGCGCGAAGACCTGATGACGCACATCGATTTCGAGGGCTGGCAGTTCATCACCCGTCCGACCGATCCCCACGGTCCGACCAACGACGAGCAATACAGGAAAGCGGACAAAAAGCGCCCGATCGTGTGCTTCGGCTCGTTTCAGGATTTTCTCGGCGTGAACCGGGAAACGGGCGGCATCAAGGCGAACAACGAATGGGTTCATGCAACGAACTGGGACCTGGTCATTTTCGATGAATACCATTTCGGCGCATGGAAGGACAACGCGAGAAAGCTGTTCGAGTCCGACGAGGACGCGTTCGATGAAGACCTCTCCAAATACGACGCGGGCAATGCCTACGATGAAACGTGGCTGCCGATCACGTCGGAGTATTACCTGTATCTCTCCGGCACACCGTTCCGGGCATTGAACTCCGGCGAGTTCATTGAGGAGCAGATTTACAACTGGACGTATTCCGACGAGCAGCGTTGCAAGGACGAATGGCCGGAACTCTCCGACTTCCCGGAGTACAAGGCGAAGACCGGGGACATCAATCCGTATGCGGCTCTTCCGCGTATGGTCATGCTGACCTACAAAATCCCGGAGAGCATCCAGCGAATCGCCAAACAGGGCGAGTTCGACGAATTCGATCTGAACGTGTTCTTTTCTGCGGAAGGAACCGGCAGCAGAGCCAGGTTCAAGTTCGAGGAGTATGTTCAGAAATGGCTGGACCTGATTCGCGGGGCGTATTTGGAAACCACGGTCGATGAACTGAAGCTGGGAGCCCAGAAACCACCGATGCCGTTCTCGGATACACGGCTCCTGAATGTGCTGTCCCATACGCTGTGGTTCATGCCCAACGTCGCCTCGTGTCAGGCGATGGCGAATCTTCTGGCGAAGCGGCAGAACAGTTTTTATCACGACTACAAAGTCAATGTCTGCGCAGGCCCGGGTGCTGGTATCGGTGTGGACGCGCTTCAGCCTGTCCGAGACTCCATGGACGATCCTCTGGAATCCAAGACGATCACGCTATCCTGCGGCAAACTGACCACGGGTGTAACGATCCGACCGTGGACGGGGATTTTCATGCTGCGGAATCTCTCCTCGCCGGAGACTTATTTTCAGGCGGCGTTCCGCGTGCAGAGCCCGTGGGAGATCACAAAGGACAACGGGCAGCGGGAGATCGTCAAGCAGGAGTGCTATGTGTTCGACTTCGCTCTGGACCGTGCCCTCCGGCAGATTTCGGATTACAGCTGCCGCCTGAACATCAGGGAAAGCAACCCGGAAAAGAAGGTCGGCGAGTTCATCAAATTCCTGCCCGTCCTGGCCTATGACGGGAGCGCGATGCGCCAGGTGAACGCTGCGGAGATTCTGGACATAGCGATGGCGGGTACCTCTGCCACTCTGCTTGCGAAACGCTGGGAAAGCGCGTTGCTCGTGAATGTCGATAATGACACGCTGGCCCGTCTGCTCGCCAATAAGGAGGCCATGGATGCTTTGATGCGGATCGAGGGCTTCCGCAGCCTGAACACCGAGATCGAGACCATCATCAACAAGTCCAACGCCGTGAAAAAGGCGAAAAAGGAAAAAGAAAACCTGACGCCGAAGCAAAAGCGCGAACTGACGGAAGAGGAAAAGGAATACAAGTCGATGCGCAAGCAGATTCAGGAGAAACTGATCAAGTTTGCGACGCGTGTTCCCGTCTTCATGTACCTGACGGACTACCGCGAATACAGCCTGCAGGACGTCATCACACAGCTGGAGCCGGAGCTTTTCAAAAAGGTGACAGGGCTGGACGTGAAGGATTTCGAACTGCTTGTTTCCCTCAACGTCTTCAATGAATCGCTGATGAACGATGCCGTCTACAAGTTCAAGCGATACGAGGACGCCAGTCTGGTCTATACCGGCATCGACCGGCACTCCGATGAAAACGTCGGACTGTACAGCACAGTCATCTCTCGTGAGGACTACGATGCCATGGCCGGATCGGGGGCTGGTTCCAGAAATGCGAATGTGCCAAGGGGTGAGGATATGCCGGAACGCCCATCCTTCACGAATATCAGCAATGATTCATATGCCGACGATGACTGGAATCCGGGGATGACTGAGCCGAAGGCGCCAGATGAGCCAGAGAGAACGTCGATTGCACAGCCGTCAAAATCTGCAACGGGCGGCGTCTATCGTCCTGCATTTGTTCCTCCAACACCTGAAGCCCCGACTCCCAAGAAGTCTGTGAAAAAAGCTGAATTCAATGCCAGCGATGTCCATGTAGGAACGCTTGTAAGGCATAAGGCTTTTGGCTTGGGCAAAGTTACGGGATTTGAAGGTTCCCGGATTGTCGTCTGTTTCCAAGGCCCAGATAAGCAATTCCAGAATTCCAGAAAATTTCCGTTCCCCGGAGCTTTCGAACAGGGGTTCCTTTCGCTGGAAGAATAGGCATACGAGGCGATGAACGGGCAGAACAGTGTATTAAAATATAATTGTCGTTTCGATAAAAAACGATCAACATTTATAACAATTTCTTGTTTAACAGAGGGCTGAAAAATGAGAAAGAATGACATCTTGAGCGACTTTCCTGAACTTCGTAAAGCTCACGAAGAGGCCGTGGCATTCGAAAAGCAAGCTGCTTTGGATAAGCATAAATACATTAGTGTTGCCACAAAAATCATTGAACAGTTAAATAACGCATCACAGCGCGGCGAAATAAGCCTGGATCGTGCATGGACATACAGAATTCCGAGATTCCTTGATATGTTTAAGAATATTCCACGTCGAACAAAAGCTGACACCGTTCTCTTTGATGATGAAACGAGAGAAACCCTTACTGTCATACAAAGTGAAAAAATTGGAATAGATACTCTTCTCAAGGAATCCTGGGGACGATTTGGCAAAATTAAAACCAAAATAGTACACAACGGAACTGGGCCTAAGACTAAACCACAATATTGTGATATTGAAGATATCGTAGAAAAGTTCAGCGGCGAAGAATATATCGAACACATATTCCTTGAGGTCGCATTTGCTCCAAAACTGTAACCGAAATTATCTGTTCTTACAGAATCCAAAATCATTTTTCCATCGTGGGCGCAGAACTGGAGAACATTAAAATGATCAATCAGATTATCAAGGACGCCGAACAAGGCAATATCGAGGCTCAGTATGAGCTTGGCAAATGCTATGAATCGGGCACTGGCATCGAAAAGGATCCTGCAGAAGCCGCGAAATGGTTCCGTAAAGCAGCGAAACAAGGCCATGCTGACGCCCAATTCAAGCTCGGCAGATGTTATGAATACGGCAATGGCGTTAAAAAGCACAAGGCCGCAGCTGTCAAATGGTATCGCATGGCTGCTGAACAGGGACAGGCTCGAGCCCAATATGAACTCGCCATGCGCTATGAATGCGGTAATGGGGTTAAGGAAGATGAAGCCGAAGCAAAGGAATGGTATCGAAAGGCATTCATTTCGTCAAAGGAGAAAGCGGCGCTGGGGCAAGCCGAAGCACAGAGCATCATCGGTTATTGTAACTTTTTCGGCAATGGCGTGGAAAAAGACTATGCTGAAGCCATCAAATGGTTTCGTAAAGCTGCCGAGCAGGGAGATGCCGAAGCACAGTATGCGCTGGGAATTTGCTACGAGAACGGATATGGCGTCAAAAAGAATTTGACAGATGCTGTCAGATGGCTTCATAAAGCAGCAGAGCAGGAACATGCCGATGCACAATACGCGCTTGGACTGTTGTATAATCTTGGTGAAGGTGTTGAAAAAGACCCTGCAGAGGCCGCCAGATGGTTCCGCAGAGCAGCGGACCAAGGCTTGGCTGACGCGCAGTACGAGCTGGGCTGGGCAATATATTTGGGTGAATACGTTGAAGAAGAAAAGCCCAAGGCCACTAAATGGTTTGGTATGGGTTTCAGTTTTAATGACCCCAATGGTCCAAAGTGGTTCCGCAAAGCAGCAATGCAGGGACATGCTGATGCGCAATATGCGCTGGGAATGTGTTATGAGGATGGCAATGGTGTTACAGAAGATGAGGATAAGGCGGCTAAATGGTACCGCAAAGCCGCCGAACAGGGGCAGGATGAAGCCCAATATGCGCTTGGCGAATGCTATTATAATGGCTGTGGTGTCGAAGAAGATAAAGACGAAGCTATCAAGTGGTACAGAAAAGCCGCCGAACAGGGTAATAAAGATGCAATAAAAGAACTGGAGAATATCGAAAAACGCAATTGGACAGTCAAAGAAGCAGAGAAGGGAAAACCTGAAGCTCAGTTCGAACTTAGTCGCTACTATGATACAGGTTGGGGGGTCAAATATGACAAGACTGAAACCGTTAAATGGCTTATCAAATCAGCGAATCAGGGATATGCTAAAGCAATGGTCAATCTCGGAGTGTGTATCTATAACGGCGATGGCGTGGAAAAAGACAAAGAAGAAGCCGTTAAATGGTTCCGTAAAGCCGCGGACCAAGGGGATGTTTTAGGACAGGCAAATCTAGCCTTTTGCCTGTATTATGGATATGGCATTGAAAAAGACGATGTTAAGGCCGTTGAATGGTTTCGCAAGGCTGCCGAACAAGACGATCCTGATGCACAATATAGACTCGGCCGATGTTACGAATTAGGCGACGGGGTTGAAACAGACTATGCTGAAGCGGTTAAATGGCTTCAAAAATCTGCTGAGCATGATATAATTGCTGCTCAAAAAGACCTGGAGCATATTGAAAAACTCCGTCAGACAATCAAAGATGCAAAGTGTGGCAATCCTGAAGCGCAATATGAACTTGGCAAACACTATGAGTTTGACCTTGATGAATCAGTCAAATGGTATAGAAAAGCTGCCGAACTGGGCAATGCCGAAGCTCAGTGTGAGCTTGGCTATTGTTATGATTATGGTGATGGTGTTGAGAGAAATCCTGCCGAAGCAGCAAAATGGTATCTCAAATCTTCTGAGCAGGGACATGCTGAAGCACAACACTATTTGGCCCATTGCTATCTACATGGTTTTGGTGTCGATAAGAATGAGCAAGAAGCTATCAAATGGCTCCGCATAGCCGCTGAAGGGGGATATGGCATAGCGCAGTATGAGATTAATCAATATGACAGGGGAAAAAACGGTTATGTTTGCCAAACGAAAGGCCAACAAGTGTTTTCGAGGATACGACTACTCAGTCCCGACATCAGCAACACTATTAGCGAACATAGCCCCAAAAACAGCAAAAGAAGACCTTGCCCCATTTCTATCGCCACTGAACTTAAATCTAAAAGCATAGAAGCTTTTAAGGATGATCATAAGTTCCCCAAAAAATGGAAACTTGACAATGAGGAGGACAAAAATGGAGAACAATAAAACGATTAAGCAAACAATCAAGGATGCGGAAAAAGGCAATGCCGAAGCTCAATGTGAGCTCGGTAGATGTTATCTTAAAGGCGATGGTGTCGAAAAAAAACGAGACCGAAGCCTTTAAATGGATCCGCAATGCCGCTGAACAGAAATATGCTGATGCACAATTCCTGCTCGGCGTGTGCTATCAGCAGGGCTTCGGTGTTGAAAAAGATGAAGCCGAAGCATCAAGATGTTTCGGCTATGCAGCTGAACAGGGACACGCCAAAGCTCAACACAATCTTGCACTATGCTATTTTTGCGGAATCAAGGGCATCAAAATAGACAAGGAAGAAGCCGTTAAATGGTTCTGCAAAGCCGCGGAACAGGGACTTGCCCAGTCTCAATTCATGCTCGGGGTGTGTTGTTATAATGGGGATGGCATCGAAAAAAGTATAGCAAAAGCGGCAAAATGGTATCGCAAAGCTGCTGAACAAGGGCATGCCAAAGCACAGCATTATCTTGGCATATGTTATACATTGGGAGGCAAAGGCTTCAAAAAAGACATAACTGAAGCTGTCAAATGGTTCCGAAATGCTGCTGAACAAGGACATGCCGATGCTCAATTCATGCTCGGTAGATGCTATAGTACGGGAGAAGGGATTGAATCAAATCAAGAAGAGGCAAAAAAGTGGTATGGAAAATCTGCTGAGCAGGGCAATGCAGAAGCGCAATATTGGTTTGGAAATTTCTGCGATGGCGAGGAGGCCGTGAAATGGTATCGCAAAGCAGCTGGGCAAGGGAATGCTGAAGCAGAATATGCCCTCGCCAGATGCTATCGTGATGGCAACGGCGTTGAGAAAGACGAGAATACAGCCATGGGGTGGCTTCGATCAGCGGCCAGACACGGACATCGCTTCGCTAAGATCGCTCTTAAATATAAAACAGGTCGGTAATTTAAAAAACTTCACTTTTTCGTCCCGACCGTCTTCCCTGTGGCATCGCGGTAAGTTGTCCCATTTCCAGAGCTCGTCGCGCTACCAGCAGTCTTGCCAGTGGCATCGCGGTACGTTGTCCGGTTTCCGGCTTCTGTAGCGGTCCCTACGGTCTTGCCGGTTGCGTCTCTGTAGGTCGTCCTGTTGCCGCTCTCTGTGGCCATTCCTACGGTCTTTCCGGTGGCATCACGATAGATCGTTCGGTTGCCGTCTTTGGTCGCGGTTCCCGTGGTTTTTCCCGTAGCATCGCGGTAGATGGTCTTGTTGCCGCTGGTCGTGGCTGTCCCGACGACTTTGCCATGGGCGTCACGAATGGTCTTCCGCTCGTCGCAAAAAGCGGTTGCGCAGAGACAGAAGATAATTGCGAAAAGGAGCCTATTCATTGTTTACACCTCATTTTTCCGTTTTTTGACCTTCTACCCGAAATCGTGAGATCCCTTATGGATAGGCAGAATACTCTTTTTTACCACTGAGTTATAATAGTCGCAAATTTCCTGAGGGAATTGATGGTAAAAAAACGATGTCGAAACATTAAGAGGATATGCCGTTGCCCCACCGTCTACAAGCATCTTTAATGCTTTGATGTTATCACACAAAAGTGCAACAACAACGGGTGTCCGCGTGCCTCGTATTGAGAAATCTAAATCTGCTTTTGCATCTATCAGCATCTGAAGAGATTCAAGGTCATTGTTCCGTATTGCGCATGCGATGCATGTGTCATCCTGGTCCATATAAGAAGTTCCTGTATTTGGATCTGCGCCATGATCGAGAAGCAGTTTGACGACACGATGATCCTGATCTTGGATCGCTTGATACAAAAGGGTTGGTTCATCTTTGTTATCTTTCCATTCTCTGCCTTGGTTGGGATCAGCTCCAACACTAAGGAGCAATTCAAGAGCATCAGCGTCGTGAACGTTATTCAGAATGCTATGATCTTCTCGAATATAACGGGAAAGCAGCGATCGGTCCTTTATGCAACTCTCCATATTGCTAATTAATCTCTTTAAGCCGATTTGATCATGCGAAGCTGCTAGTTCTTTTAGTGAACCTAAAAAGAAGCTTTTTTCCGTGTCCGTAAATTCTTCAACTTTCGTTTTTGAATATTGGTCTTCCAAAGACATTAACCATACAAATGTTTTTTGATCGCGGCAACCACTGTATATTTTTTCGTGCAAGTAAACCACCTCGTTAAGCAGGCCTTTCTCATATAGTTCATAAAGGTTGCTAGCACATGTGTCATCCAACTCCCAGAGGGAAACTGGCCGTCTCTTTTGGGGCATAAGCGGTGGCATGATCGCGCCCGCTTCAAGAAGAGGTTCGACAGGAAGTCTGTCTTCAAGGAAGAAGTTAATCACTGGAACCCCGGCTCTGTTTTTTGCATTCACATCTGCTCCCGCTTTGATAAGCGCCTTTACTGCTTCTGGATGATTCCGCTGATAAACAAGAACTGAGTTACCCCAGCGATCTTTGGCGTTCGGGTTAGCTCCACATTCCAGCAGCACTTCGTAGAGCGTGTGATAACCAAGCATCAGCATAACTCTCCCGAAGTCGTCTCGAATGTTGACCAGGTGGGGTTTCTTCTTCAAAAGATCCCTAAATGCAGAAAGAGTCATGCCTCCACAGACTATCTGGATTTGCAAAGGCAATGTTTGCCATCGACATTTAAAAGAATTCCGTAAGAGATCTCCAATATTCCGCAGGTAGTCGCAATAGTCGTCTCCAAGATTAACTTCATGAATGTTGATTGTTTTTTGCATGTTTCGTCTCCCGAGGATACATTGTTGGGGTTAATATATCATGGGGTTCAATCATTGTCAAACAGGTTTTTATTCAAAAACAGGGTCTTTCCATGCCCTCGTCTGGTCTTGCTTGGCCGCGGGCAAAAGCGAAGTTGTACGAGCGAGTGATGACCGAATAAAAAATGTTCCACTGCTGACCTGGAGGAAGGCCATTACAGCCATGGGTTTCTTTGAGCAACTTTCGACCGTTGTAAAGCTTCAAATACCACGCATTGCCGTCCAGGACCATGACTCCGACCGGAGGGAGATACTCCTCAGCCCAGTCGGCTACATGGCTCAAATCAAGTTTTGACCTGAAAGCAATTCCTTCTGCGAATGTGATGTTGCATTTCCGGATACCATCAATCGCCCTTAGCTCAAGTTCACCGCGCTTAAAGTCGATTGTCAACGTCCTGCCGACGACATCCGGCCAGAGGTCTTCGTGAAAGACAAACTTGTTGTAATTTATATACGTCGGAAGCTCCGGCTGTTTATATGTTTGCGGCTTGTTCATTGTTTGCTCCTGGTCTCAACCCTATTATTCT
>JAEEGL010616877.1_pt1 | contig 17311 bp, 9 predicted proteins | sample 9134231 | NCBI WGS metagenome assembly JAEEGL01 (sample SAMN16246548, study PRJNA631951) | gut metagenome | biome: gut microbiome; feature: rumen; material: fiber-attached | host: Bos | place: Iran: Karaj | collected 2018-10
AGATTTCTTTGTTATAGAAAATGTTAAAGGGATGCTCACTCTAAATAAGGGCGCTTTTGTGAAGGATCTTCTTGAAAGGTTTGGTGAAAACGGATTAGGATATACCATATCATATAAATTACTTAATGCTGCAGATTATGGTATTCCACAGAATCGTTATAGGGTTTTCTATGTAGGAATCAAAAATAAAAAGTTTGAATTCCCTGAACCCTTTGGTTATCAACTAAGTGCTAAAGATGGAATTAGTGATTTGCTTCATTCTGATAACAGTCATTATGGAAGTGAACCACAAAACGATTTCCAACGCAAAATGAGAGGCGACCAGAAACACCCCATGAATCAGGATTATACGTCGCATACAGAGCAAACCGTTAATATTATAAGCATGATACCTGATGGTGGAAATATTAAAAGCCTTCCACGTGAATATTGGGAAGTCAGAAAATATAATAAAGCTTTTGAACGTATGAGTAGTTCACGACCATCCAATACAATTGATACAGGGCATCGTAACTATTTTCATTACGAGGAACCACGTATTCCGACACTTAGAGAATCGGCAAGAATTCAGAGTTTTCCAGATTCCTTCGAGGTATTAGGAACAAGAGGTAGCCAGTATAAGCAGGTCGGAAATGCCGTTCCTCCTATGCTTTCAAACGTAATCGCAGAACAAATTAAATCACTGTTGTCATGAAAATACCTTTGGCTGTAGAAACATATAAAGGTGTAGATGGAAGTAGTCTTTCTTCTACTCGTTGTTCTCAAATTGTTCAAGTATATGAAATGCTCGACGATTTTGGAGATGATTTAATAACATACGTTGGTATTCAAGAGTTAGCGGAAAGTCAAAAGCTATTCGGCTCAACAGCGGCAAAGAGTGCCATTCGTACTTTTTTCCCTTTATTAAAGAAACTTGACTTTGTCAATTACGATGGTGAATTCCCTGCAAACAAATGCTTCACAGAATTAGGAACACAGTTCGTTCTTGTTTGTAGGGCATTGGAAAACGTCTCTGATGACACAAAGAAAAAGAATGAGGTTGTTGCAAAGCTCACTCATATAAAGCATAGTATTCAAAAGCAAGGATTGATAAATATGTACAACAACCCTGCATACGAATCTCATAATATGTGGTTAGCCCTCAAACTATTTCAAAGGTTCAGAGTTATACATTGGAACGAATTCCTCTTTCTTTTGCATTGTAAAGAGGTAGGAAAATCAACAGAGGAAGCTCTTGACGAAATAGCAAGACTTAAGGATCAAATAGAAGAGTATGAATTTGTAAATGAGAAAGAAGAACCACTTCCAAATACTTGTTATTCATATTTAAGAAGTTTTCTTATAGAAGCTGGTCTCATTGAAAGCTTGAATTCTTCTATTGCCACAGTAACTGATGAAGCTGATGAATTTTTTCACGCAATTAAATTATAGTAATTATGGGTTATTACGATAAAAGTATATTAAGTGACATAGAACAACTTGGTAAGATTTTGAGTAAAGAAGAATTACCAGAAAATGGAAAGCTTCCCAAACTTCCATTACAACAAATTATCTATGGTGCACCAGGAACGGGAAAATCCTTCGGTGTAGACGAGGATGTAATAAAGTTTGCAATGCAAGACATCCGTACAACTTTTCATCCTGATAGTGACTACTCAACCTTTGTGGGAGCATACAAGCCACAAATGGAGAAGGTAACTATACGTGATGACCGAGGTTTCCCTGTCAAAGAGAATGGACAGATTGTTTATGAGAAGAAAATAGTATATAAGTACACTCAACAGGCTTTTCTAAAGGCATACATTGCGGCATGGAAAGACTTGGATAATCCTCATGTGTTGGTTATCGAGGAAATAAACCGTGGCAATTGCGCCCAAATATTTGGCGATTTGTTCCAGTTGCTTGATCGCAATGACATTGGGTTCTCAAAATATCCTATTACGGCAGATACAGACATTATGCGGGTGCTGAATGAGGAATTTGATGGCTTGCAAGTTGCAAATGTCGATGCTATCAATGCCCATTATAAAGACAATGTAGTGGCCGACGTACTGAATGGTAGTCGCCTGTTGCTTCCTAACAACCTCTACATCTGGGCTACGATGAATACAAGTGACCAAAGCCTCTTCCCAATCGACTCTGCCTTCAAACGCAGATGGGAATGGAAATACGTTCCTATCAGTAATGCAGGCAAGTCGTGGAAGATATGTGTTAACGGCACAGAATACGATTGGTGGTCGTTCGTAGATAAAATTAACAACAAAATCTGGGATGCAACACACTCAGAAGACAAGAAACTGGGCTACTTTTTCTGTAAGGCCGACCGCAAAGTGAATGAGAATGACGAAGAAAATAGTGTTATCTCTGCAGACAGATTCGTTGGCAAGGTACTCTTCTACATATATAATGATGTATTCAAGGATTATGGCTTTGATGATGCCATCTTCAAGAACAAAGAGGATGGTAATAGTGATTTATTGTTCCAACGCTACTTCAAAGCAAATGGAAAACCTGACGAAGAGAATATTGAGGTATTCCTGAAGAATCTAGAAGTTAAGCTGGCATCGGAAGTGGCAGATACATCAGAAAATATAGAAGATACTCTTGAAGAACCGCAAAATGAGGCTACTGATGTTAACATATTGAGTAATGACATTGAAAATGAAGGAAATGACCAGACCAAGTACACTTTCGACGGTAAAGAAAACCTAGGCAAGGGGCAGCTGGCAGTCTCTATAATAGAGAAATACATGAAAGAACATCCAAACCTTTCGTTCGATGAGATAAAAGAAATTTTCCCTGATTCAATGATGGGCAATTCTTTGAAATTGATAGGTTTGATTGTTAAAGATGAGGATGTTAAGAATGCTCCATATAGCTACCAAAAGAAGGCATATGGATTCTTTAAAGCGGAACGAAGGTACAAAGATGTAAATGGTGTCGAGTTCTTTGTCAGCAACTATTGGAACATTACAAACATTCAAAATATTATAGACTTTGCAGAACAACAAGGATGGACAATCGAATCTAAGTAATTTTTTACTATGCGTATTCTGATTGAAGAATATCAATACACGTTGACTGATGAAAAACGTCAGCATGACTTGAAGTGTATCCTGAAAGAATTGGGTGGCTTAGAGAATGTTGAGGGAAAGGTAAGTGTCAACTATGTTGGGTACTACTATAGTGCCGAACTTAAGGATTGTGTTTTTATTCTGCCTAAGGTTCTCATAACTGTTGGTGAAAACAAGAAGGAATTAGCATTCGGCGAGCATCTCCCTGAAGACATTATAAATATCGAAAAGGATTCCCCTTTGAGTGAAGACCAAAGACGTTTCATCTATGAATTTGCCGTATGGATCTATCGTGCCATAGATGTTTACAGGGCAAAGAATAAGAAGTCTGGCATCATCTGTTACAAGCACATAGCCGAGATGAGCAAAAGCAGAAGGAGGGTGAGCAATACTTTCTTGGATGTACTCCTGTCGCTGATCCAGTTCAACAAGGACAATCAGAATTTTTTCTTTTTCACCTTGAAGAACCAACACTCTGGGTTAAACAAAATTAATTGGACAAAAACCATTTCAAAGAGTCAAGCCTTTGTGCAAGACGATGCCCCTGTGTATCTAAACCCCGTGAACAAGAGGCGGCAGATAAACTTTGACGAGGAACTGCTGGTAATATTCTTTAGTATATTGAACTACATAAATGACAAGTATGGTTTTTCGACCGAAATAAACATTAACTTCCCTCTGATACCCAAGGCACAATTTGAGAACTACATGAGAGGCATGGGTAAGATACGCCTGCATCAGATCAAGTACAAGTACTTTTCTGACAAAGCCCTCCAACTCTGGGAACTATGCTACGCTTTCTTCGACCGTTCGCACCAGATTACCATTTCAAGCGAAATGCAGGATTATCTGCTTGCCAAGGACTTCAATATTGTTTTCGAGGCGATGATTGACGAACTTGTGGGTGATAAGATTCCACAGAAAGACAAACGTCTGCGCGAGTTGAAGGAACAACCGGATGGCAAGATGGTTGATCATATCTATCAATGGCAGAACCTCACAAACAACGAGGATGAGGATAAAACCGTTTACTATATTGGTGACTCAAAATACTACAAACGTGGAAATGCCATCGGAAAAGAAAGTGTGTATAAACAGTTCACTTACGCAAGGAATGTTATACAATGGAACCTTGATCTCTTCAATGATGGTGCGGATGAAGAGAAGCAGGGGCATGTGATGCTTCGAGATGATGTGACCGAGGGTTACAATGTGATACCGAACTTCTTTATAAGTGCCCAGCAGAATACACTAAAGAAAGAAGACGACATCCACCTAACCGACAAGAAGGAAAAGTACTTCTTCTCTCGTCAATTCGAGAATCGACTGTTCGACCGTGATACATTCCTAATAGCCCACTATGACGTAAATTTTCTCTTTATCGTTGCGCTTTATGGCAGAAACAACACAAGCGAGAAGGAGATTTGGAAGAAGAGGGTAAGAGATATGTTCAGAAAAGAGATTCAGGACATGCTGAAGAAAAAATTCCTCTTCTATGCTCTTACTCCTCACGAGAATGTGAATGCCGACGAATATATCCGAGAGAATTTCCAGTTGTTGCTGGGGAAGGTATTCAGGCCTTATGTGGATGTGGATACTCAACAGTATTTTTCGTTGGCTCTTCGCAATCCCGAAGTTCTTAATAAGCCAGAAGAACAGGGGCTGAAGAAACAGATAGAAACCGAGAATGAAGGAATCCGCCAGATTATTGATCAGTATTTCTATCGTGCCGCATGTGATTTGGGAACCAATCCTTCCACACTTGCATCATTGCCAAAGGTGGTGCCGACCCCAGTAGAGTACATACCGAACGAGTTTAGAACAAGATACTTCTTCGAAGCATACATGAATAGCAATTTCCTTGTGGGTTGTTATAAGAGTACCGAACATTTGAATTGGATTTTCGGAAGGATAGGAAAACGAGACAATATGTATAACATCCGTATCGACAAGGATCGTGATGGCAGCATCTCTAAGTATAAAGCAAAGAAGGCGCCTGCCTTTCTTTTCCTATATAACGTGAATGAGCCGACAACTGAAGGCTTGATGATGTTCAAAATACATAATGCCGCTGACACTCCTTATGAGTTCATGAAGAAAACACAGTACCCAGGACTCCAAGAAGGAAGGAACTATGTGAGTTATGTATTAGAACAAGATCCAATAACTTTTGGTGAGATAGATATTGTTCAATTACTCAACGATTACAAATCATCGCACAAGGACTATAAGAAGGGCGAAGCAATATATATGCTTGGCCGAGAACTTATTCAATATAGAAAATAAAGAGGTGGATTATGAACGTATTAGAATGTAACTGTTCGTGGCACTTTGCCAAACAGCAGGAAGCTAGTCAGGATGTAGGTCCCAACAATGCAGCCGCAGAACACTTTACGGCAACGCCTTATCCGTCGTTGATACGTGAGTCAATTCAAAATTCACTTGACGTTGTGCTTGACAAATCTCAACCATTGAGAATGAAGTTTGAGTTTGGTAAGTTGCGTACCAGGACCTTCGAGTCATTCTATGAGCTACGTTCACATATTGCAGGTGTCCTCTCTTTGTACAAAGAAAAAGCGAAACCTCAGTATGAAGACATGTTGAATTGCTTTGATTTGTTGTATAATGGTCAGAGTGTAGTAGAATACATTAAGGTTTCCGACTATAACACCAAGGGAATGGATTATAAACCTAACGATTCTCCATTTCACGCCTTTGTTCGTGCAGTAGGTTTGACTTTTAAGGAGGAAGAAAGTTCAGGTGGTTCCTTCGGCTTCGGAAAAGCTGCCTATTTCCTTATGTCGCCAATCCATACCGTTTTGGTGTCAACCATGACGGAAGAAGGTAAGACTTTCTTTGAAGGTGCAGCAAGCCTTTGTACTCACCTGTTCAAAGACGAGAACGGACAGATGGTGAAATATCAGCATTATGGCTACTATGACAATCAGGGCGGCAAGCAGCCTGCAACTCTTCCTACAGACATACCTAACAAGTTCAGACGAGAGGAAGTCGGAACAGACATCTACATTATGGGTGTTGATGGATCAACTGAAAAGCAGTATGAAGCATACGATGAAATGATCAAAGCGGCTTTGCGTCATTTCTGGTTAGCTTTCATGCACAACAAGCTAGAAGTTGAAATAGGTGACACACTTATTAATGCTGATACACTGAATGAATTGATGATAACACATTTCCCGGAAATAATCGACAGAAACCGTGTGGGCGACAATTACAATCCGAGACCATACTATGAAGCCGTGAAGAATGCCAATAGCAGCAAGGAGTTTATCCAAATAGACAGAGTTCTTCCTTTGCTTGGTCAGGTAAGCCTTTATGTGTGGAAGAATAAGGATGCTCGTGATGGAATCATTCACATGCGTAAACAGAGAATGTTTATCTATAGATCTCGTTTTTATTCAAATAGCTATGGCTATTTCGGAGTGTTCCTTTGTACAGATTCATATGGCAACAAATTGCTGAAGAGTATTGAAGACCCTTCACACAGAAAGTGGGAGCCACGAAGAAACAGACAGCTGGGGAAACAAATTGCTGATGAATTGCAGGCTTTTATAGATGAAAGCTTGCGTGATATTTTCGTTTCTCAGGAAAGTGGACCTTTGGGCGTGACTGGTCTTGAAGATTATCTTTTCGTGCCTGAGGAGTTGGTTGGAACAAACCGAGACGATATAGAAGATCATCCTTTCTTTGGCGAACCAAGCGAAGAAGAGCAGGACGAAGGGACTTCACCAATTTCCACCATTGCCCCCCCAGAGCCAACATTTAATTCGCCTAAGAAGGATTCTATCGGTAAGGTTGTCACCATTACAGGAAACCGTGGTGGAGAAAGAATGTCGGGAGGTGAACTAGGTGGACACAAACGAGGAGAAGGAAAAAGGAAAAAGAAAGGTTCTGGCGGAAGTCCTGATATAACGGGATTTACACCAACAGAAGATGCAAATGTTGGCGAGTTCAAACGCAACATACCTGTCCGCTACCGAGTAATGGCAGAGAATAGAAATGGTAGAATGATCCATGACATCATCATTTATTCGGACTTTGATATTGAACGTGGTGAGATTGAAATCATTGTTGGTGGCGAAGAATATGATGAATCAGTAGACATAGTAAAGTCATCAATGGGTGAGGTTTCTGGTAATACTGTTACAAATTTGAAACTCAAAGCACAGATCAAGAATATTGTTGAGCTAGAATTTGCAGACAACATGAAGCACGCTATAAAACTGACTGCTTATGAATTTAAATAACATTACATTCCCTTATCCTGTTTTGGGTAGTTTTGATGACATTCTGCCTGCTCCTTCTGAACCTGAGGTTGAGATACATCAGGACAAGAAGAACTATCACTTTGCTATCAAGTTGGGATATGAGAACAAAGAGATAGAGGACCTGGTTGAACAAGATTATGCCGACTATGTATGTGAAGTAAGTTGCGAGATGACAAGATACAGGAGGTGTTTTAAAGGCAAGTTGCTCCATTTCCAAATAGATATTCCTCGTAAAAGTGTGGCTGGAAGAATCAACTTCTCATGCACAATAACTCTTAAGAAAGGATTAGCGAACTACACGAATGAGGGCTTCCATCTTGATTATAGCGGCCATTCCTTTGATATGGATGCTGGCGATTTGCTGGGTATCTTGGGTCAATTTTATTACTATGCGGATATCAAGTATGATAAGTTGAAGGCTGTTGGAACTTTTATGGAAATCAATGAAACAGAAGACCCATTGCCGTCAACCATACTCGACAAAGACAAGGTTGAACTACGTCTTCCTACGGCATTGTACCGACAATACAAAGACAATCCAGCCGTGAATAGCAAAGCAGACATTCTACATGCCTCTATTGTACTTAATTCGTTGACATATGCGCTTTGTAGAATTGAAAGGCATTACAATAGAAAATGGGCAGAAACAATTTTCTATCGTATTGACACAGAACCAGAACTTGCTGAGTTTATGGATCAGGAGCCAGAGGATTGGCGAGTAGATAAATTGGCACAATTGCTTTTGGGCAAACCATACGAACGATTGTTTAACTTCCTTGCTAATAAGGAACAGAACCAAGAATGATATGGCACTACAGAAGATATTGACACAGAGTTATATTGAAAGTGTTTTTGAAGAAGTTGAACGAGGTGAAGGCTTAGACAGATTTCTTCAGGAGTCGTTCCCGTATGAGGAAGATAAGCTACTTGTAACACCTCAGGTCAAAGAACCAGTTGGGCTGCTCGATCGTATGGTTCCAACTACTGAGGGCGATTTTCTTTCCGCTATTGCATTATACGATTCATACAAGTCTTTGAAGCCCTTACAGGCAATAAACGCACAGTTTTGGGAGTCGTTGGCTTTGACGGATTTGTTCCCTTATATGCAAAAGCGATGGAATCTAGCAGAAGCCAAAGATTTAAGGAAAAGTATTCTCAATCACTTCACCTTCAAGTCTCATGGCTTGATGCGTCACGGACTTGCTGGTTTGTGGTGGTTGGTTTATCTTTCTATGGATGAGCAACGAGATAACAAATACGAATTAACCGAGTTCCTTTTTAAGAACTACACTCTGCGTACTGTGCGTTTTGGAGTTGGCAAGGTTATACAACACAAGGAAGCTGCAATTGGAATTCTGCAATACATCAAAGATAATGAAGACAACATTCCTAGTTTTGAAAATGTTGCACACGGCCTTACCTCATATTTCAACAAACTTGGTGCTGTAAAGCAATTGACTTTTCTTGATCGTGATTTTTTTTATTCTGAAATGGCTAATCATATAGAAGAATTTAAGCTTGCTTCTACTCACTATAGTGAGGCTGATGAACAGGATGATTGAGCACTCATATTAAAGAACATATAGTATGGATCACCTCTCAGCACAACAACGCAGCAAGAATATGTCGGCCATTCGGTCTAAGGACACGAAGCCGGAGATGATTGTGCGGCGAGGACTTTGGAAACGTGGGTTCAGGTATAGGCTAAACCACAAGCGTCTGCCAGGACATCCGGACTTGGTTCTGAGGAAGTATCGTACTTGTATCTTTGTAAATGGCTGCTTCTGGCATGGACACCTTGTGGAATCAAACACTATGCAGAATTCTGCTTGTTGCAAGATTCCAAATACTAATCGCGACTTCTGGATAGATAAGATTCGCAGGAATAAAGAGCGTGATCGTGAAGAGCAGCAAGCATTAGCTGCTATGGGTTGGCACTGTATCACGGTTTGGGAGTGCGAACTAAAACCCACAAAGCGTGAAGAGACACTTGACTCTATCGCCTTTACTCTGAATCATATCTGGCTTCGGGATCATGGGGCTAAAGCCATTTCCTATCCAGAACTGGATGAAGAAGATATGCAAATGCCAATGGCGGCAGAATCGAAAGATGTAGGCTAAGAGTCTTTTATATATGACGGAATAGAAATAATTATCAATTAAAATATACAATAATGAACCTAAAAGATATAGCAAAAATCAAGAATTCAACAACTTCAGAAATTGTTGATTATCTAAATTGGAAAGGTGTTACTATACAAGATGCCAAGTTCCATGAGCTACTACTATCTGAAATAAAAGCAATAGACCCTTTCCTGTATAGTGTAGAACTAGAAAAAGCAAAATCAGCTATTTTTCAAGAAGGAGACATCGTAGAAGGTGTAATACAAAATGTCGCTGATTTTGGTGTTTTCGTTGACTTTTATAACGGATTAACTGGTTTACTCCATATTTCCCAAGTCTCTAATGACAAAATTGAAAACCTAAGTTCATTATTCTCAAAAGGACAAGCTATAAGAGTCCTAATAAAAAAAGTAAGGGAAGATGGAAAGTTAGATTTGGGCTATAAGCAGATTCCTTATATTTTAATCAAGAAAAGGCAAGAAGAGAAAGAGAAAATCATAGCAGAGAAAAAAATAGCTCGCCAAGAGGCTCTAAAAGAAAGGCAAGCAAAGGCAAAGCTATTCACTGAACAGTTTCATGAAGGGACCGTATTCCCGGAAGCTGAGGTTATAAAGGTTGGAGAAAAACGAGCCAATATAAAAATAGATGAGTATGAAGGTCTTATAGATAGAGACAATCTTAATTGGAATGTAATTAGTTCTGCAAAAGATCTCCTGTATGTCGGTGAGGTTGTTAACGTAGTATTTATAGGCGTTGACGATGATTACAATTTGAAGTTTGGCTTGAAGCAACTTAACGATAAACCATATGAAGACTATCTTTATGATTACAGTATTGATCAGTTGTTAAAGATAATCGGTATCAATGACAATTTCTTTATAGGTGAGGCAGTGTCTTTTGGAGATCACAAATTTCTAGTTAATCTTCGTTCGGATGGTAAGGAAAAAGGCGTTTTGCTGGCAGATCCCTTTTATGGGCAGAATATTAGAGCTGTTGTTAATGTAGAAGGAATCGAAAGTGGCAGTTTTTATCGTACAAAATTGAGGCTTATTAGCAAGGAGTTACGTTTGGAAAGGAATCAATTATTTCAATTCCAAACCAATCGGGTAGAAAAGGTCGATAACCCTTATAAAGAGGATGTAGAATCCGTATTTAGAAAAAATATTAGTCCTGCTACCAATTTAACAGTATCCCATTTGCTTGCAGAAGTGGGAAAAAATCTTTATTCTTCCAAAGACAGAATGTTTTTTGAGCTCATCCAAAATGCTGATGATGCATCTGCTAAGAAGGGTGTAAATGTGAAGATAAGAACTATTGGCGATTATCTCGTTGTTAAGCATAATGGTTTCGCCTTCAGTAAAGATGACTTCGAAGCAATCACTTCTGCAGCTAATGGAACCAAAAAAGCAAATGAGAACAAAACAGGCTATAAAGGTATTGGTTTTAAATCCGTTTTTACAGATTCCGAAGAAGTCATAATATTTACTGGAGGCTACAAATTTAAATTCGACAGAAATGAGCCAATCTTCAATAATTTTGAAGATTTCTATTTTAAGATAAACAATTTCGCAACAGAACAGCAAAAGCTAGATTTCCTGAGAACCTTTCAAAGCGAGAAGAAGAAGTTCGATGGGGTTAAAGACATTCCATGGCAGCTAGAGCCAATTTGGACTGAGCAACTTCCTGGTGAATTAAAGGCATCTGATTATAACTTCGAAAAAAGTAATGTCGCCATTGCACTAAAGTTAAGTGAAGAAAGAATTTCTGGTGATGATGGCTACGAGAAAGCCATTCTTGGAATAATTGGTAATCCGAAATTTATGCTGTTCCTGCGAAATACTTTGCGTATTGATTTTAATGATGAGACAATAAGTAAACATATCAAGGACAACAAAATAACACTGAAGAATTCTCATGGTCTTTCAGAACAATATGAAAGAAAGGACTATGAAATCCCTGTCAATAATGAAGCTTTTGAAAAGAGTGGCATTGATTTAAAGATATCCATAGTAGAAACCGATGAGAATAACAGGGTAAAAGATGCCAAGTTTGTCAATTCTAGAAATGCAGAATATGAAAACATCCCGCCCAAAATAGCTGTCGGTGGTTCTACGCAAATATCATTTGCTGCTCCATATCGAGATAATATGGTTATAACCATTACAGAAGCGAACAACGGCACTTCGGACATCTCATTGTTTGCTTTCCTTCCCACCTTGGTTAAAGATTTCATCTTTCCTTTTTATATTAATGCGAATTTTGTCTTAGATTCGCCACGCCAACGTATATTAGGTGATAATCCTTGGAATTTCTACCTTATGCAGAATATTGGACGTTCCCTTGTTGAGTGGGTGGCAGAACTTTCCAAAAACGGAGATAATAATTGTTTGTGGTTATTGCCTATTTCTTTTTTCGACGAGAAACAAACAGACACAGGAATGTTGGCTAAACATTTTAATTCTGCATACAAAGACGCCCTAAAAGAATATCCATTTATTCTGGACCATAATGGTGAACTCTCAAAACAAGAGGAAATCATAATTGATCATAGCGGTCTTTCTGATATTATTGGAGCAAATCTTTTGTGCAGAATTATCGATTCTGAGAAAAGATTACCATCACCACACATCGATATCACACCAATAAAGGACAACAAGGATTTCTTTAGCTTGGTGGAAAGGTGTTATTCAGGTAAAACTATTGTAGAACATCTTACTAAAGACTGTTCTCTGCTAAATAATTGGCTTATTAATGAAGCAGATGATGAGAAACGCAATCAATTCTTCGAATGGTTCCTCAAAAAGAAGGATAAGACAGCGAAGATTATTGGAAAAATACAGTTGTTCCAAGTAAAAGGTGAATGGTTATCTATTGAAGAAATAAGTCAACGTAAAAACATCATAATAACGACTAGTAAAACACAGGCAATTTACAAAGAACTGGAGAAACTTGGTTATATTTGTACTGATGTCATAGTTGATAACCATCCTCTTAACGAATTAGTGTCAAAATATGCTCCATCAGGAAAGAGCGTGTTTGCTACTATTGCGGCTTGCGATTTTTCTGTTTTAGATTTTGACGAGAGAAAGCATCTGTTTATTGAGCTTATAAGTTTCGATGGTGTAGGTGAGTCAAAACTTAAAGATCTTGTACTTTTCAAGAATGCTCTTGGGAAATTAAGTTGTTTGAAGGCAATTGCGAGAAGAAGTGAGAAAACGCAAGAATGGTTTCTGACATATTGTCTTGATGAAAACGAGTATTTTCCTGAGCTTGACAAATATATTCTGCAAGAAGATAACGTTTTTGAAGAGATCGTCGTCAATCATTATGATGAGATTATTAAATCAACAAGCCTAACAGATTTGTATAAACTTTATGAAACTGTTTGGCCTGACTCATTTACTCAAAATTTGATAAAAAAGGGTGGCCTTACCATAGAGATTCTTCCAATTATTGAGAATTCAGGTACAAGAACAAAAGAACTGTTCTTGCAGAGCATAACATTAAATTTGAATGTAGGAGAAAAGTATGATGAATCATCCCCTAAAACACGCATTATTAAAATGGCCATCTCTGTGTATGGGGAAAGAGTTAAAGCAGCATTTTCCAACGCCCACATACAAATTAATGGAAAACCTCTTACTCTATTCACATATAGTGATGAAGTATTATGTGCATATAAATCTGTAGGAGAAAATAAAGTGATGAAATTATCTCTTGCGGAATTGAACCCTGAATACAAAGGATTGTCCAATGTCATAAACGAAATCTCTGAACAATTTGCGGGATTAACAGCATCTGAGCTCAAGAAAAATGTATTCGCATTGGAATTTATTGGGAAGCAGCACCTTTTTGAACAAATTTGCGATCTGAAGAAATGTCAAAAAGATGGTTCAATGCCAATAATGCCAACAAACCTGAATGCATCCCAAATGCTTTATTTCATATGGTACAGAAGAGATAAAACCAATTGGAATAATCGTTACTACGATCAAAGTGTATATAACAATTATTATCGTAGATATGAGGTTCAGAAGAGAACATATAGTGGGTTATGGGATGAGAACTGGGTTCCGATGGTTAATTTGCAAACATTAGATAGTTCTGTGTTTGACAATCTAATGTACATATGCATGAAAGAAAAGGTAAATTTCTATCAATTATCATTCTTCAAGACCATAGTAGGAAAGTTCCTTTCAAACAGCTATATTTTGCAAGAAGAACAAATCAATACTGTTGTAGAAAAATGGGCAAAGGATGGTGATAATTGTGAGGAAAAACTTTCTTATCTAAAATCGATCGGTGTAAAAGATGAAACTGAAAACTTAATTAAATTCAGGAAAGGTATTATAGATGGGATAGAACAGAAATGTTCTGATTATAATTTGCAAGGCGACGAGCTTGTAAAGACATTGGAGTGGTTAACATCAGTAGTTCGTGAAAATCCTATAGAAAAGAAAGAAGCTAAAGATGCAGTAATAAGTATATTGTTAGCTCTAAAAAATGCAAATTATGCACAATACGTAATAGAAGATTTTAAAATAGCCAAAGAATGGGATGATAAACGATATTATCAGTGGAAAAAGAGCCATAACCTTTCAGTGTATGTCATAGATAGCGAAATGCCATATCGGTGCATTTATAATCAGAAGGTGCTATTTAAAGATAAAATTGGAGATTACGCCTATTTTGATAGCATGAGACGTCTCTACATAAATGAAGAGAAATCCATGCAAATAATAATGGGCGAAATATGTGATATTACAAATATTCCCTTTTCCAAAGAAGATTGGAATCAGTTGTTTCTCGTGTCTCGTGACGAAATCCTGGAAAAAGAGAAAGAAATACTTGAATTGAAACAGCAACTTCTCAAACAAAACGAATTACTTTTAGCTAACGAACAACAAGTTGTAGAGAAAGGAAATTTGTCTAAGGAAGAACAGGAAGAAATAAGTAGAAATGCAAGAGTTAAAGCTAAACAGTATTTAGCCAACCATGGCTATGATGTTTCTAGATGGGATGCCGAGAAATCCATTGCAGATGTTTACAGTGAGATTATAACTCCACAAGGAGAAACTATAAACATAGTCATTCGGAGTGCTAGAGGTAAAAAAATACATCTTGCAGCAACTTCATTTGAAATTCTTATGTCAAATCCAAACAACCTCCTTCTTGTTGACGACGGAAAAGAAATAAGATGCGTAGATTTTGAGGAACTTTTTGGTAATAATTCAAATGTAAACCTCATTTTTGATGCACAGTACACCCCAAGAGAATATTTTGAGGCACTGGCCAAAATTTTCAAATATGTAAGGAATACACAGTTCGTTATTGAAAATCCTCAATATTCTGCATTTGATGAAATCAAAGGCTTTGGTTTGGAAGTAAAGAATGAAGGAACAGTTGTTTTAGGAACAGAAGAAGATATTTGATTATGAAATATACAAGAAAACAGCAGGAAAAGTTCTTGGATGAAGAACTAAGTGCAATTAGCGAAAAGTACATTAGGACTATTCGAAAGACAGCGATTGCGCTAATGGAAGAAGGAGAAATATTTGTTTCTCAGTTCATAAAGATTGATGAGAAAGGAACCACAATCCTTAAAATGAGAAACAGTAGGGGGCTCCCACGAAAAGGAGACTATTTCTGTTGCGTCCTTTTAATTGGCGAAATGTCAAAGTATAAAAATTGGGGAGCTATATCATGGGCCGATTTAAGAAATAAATATCAAAAGGAGTTTTCTGAGGTTGTTTGTATTTGGCAGGCGAAGTCTGACAATGAAGATTTCTCCTTAGTCGGTCTTAAAGGAATATCTTTAGAGATGTCAACAGCATTAGAAACAGGATGCATTTTGGCATTAGGCCCTCAGGAGCCACCAACTGCATATTACCAAAACCTAATTCAACTTGTAAGAACAGAAGATGCCTCCTCTGAATATGGCAAGATGTTGGACTTCGATGAAAATCATCATGAATGGAAACCAATAAAACTTAATGGAGCAAGTAGTAATGCCACTTTCTTTTCTGGCCAATGGGAATTATCAAACGACATGATTATTCAGGGACCTCCAGGCACGGGAAAGACATATAAGATGGCAGAGCTAATTGCAAAAATATTAGAGGCCAAAAAGAGCGTAATTGTTACTGCGTTAACCAATCGTGCTTTGATGGAACTTGCCTCCAAAGAAGCTTTGGCTTCATTTGTAAGCAAAGGATTAGTACATAAAACCAATTTGACTACTGATGAGGTTAAGGAAATACCTGGTATAATTAATATTGAGGGTACAGATTTGTTCTGTTCATCCGGAAATCTAACCTTGTCGACTTTCTATATGTCTTCAAAGTGGGCAAAGGAGATATACGAGTTACAACCATTTGACTATTTAATTATGGACGAAGCCAGCCAAGCTCTTTTCGCTATGGTGTGTGCTGCCAAGAAACTCGCTAAAAAAACTATATGGATTGGAGATCAATGCCAGCTGCCGCCTGTAATCAATATGAATATGGACAGAATGTTAGAAAAAGAATACATACCTTTATCTGATGGTTTTAAAACATTATGTGACAATTTCAATTTCCCATCTTATCAATTGAATGACACATATCGTTTAACGCCAAGAGCTGCATCATTTACAAGCCTATTTTATGATGGTTCCCTCAATTCTGTGGCAATAAAACATACTCCATTATCATTAAACTTCTTAAATGCCGAAGGTGGCCCTTCAATTATAAGACTTCCCCTCGCAGCTGGTGACCAAACTCCATCAAATGGTATAGATTATGTAATGAATATCGTGGGAGAGATTATGAAAGTTAGCAGTAAAGCGGAAATCGCAGTTTTAGCCAAGTTTAAATCGTCTGTAAAATCTCTACAAAAAGCTTTTGTTACACGATTTGGCGAATCTAATCGAGTCCTTATCGATACGGTAGAAAGAGTTCAGGGTCTCACATGTGACATTTGTATATTCTTTATTCCTAACGATTTGTGCTATATGTCGTTAGACCGTGCATTGTTCAACGTAGCCACTAGTAGAGCAAAATTGAATACAATTATAATTTGTGATGAAAAAATTTTGAACAGTGTTTCGAACATGTCAGTGGAGGTTAGATCTTATCTCGAGTCTATTGATAAAGAGGGGCAATTACCGATAGATAACACAAATGTTGCCGAACATGCTTCGCATCATACGTCAGGAATTAAAGTTGTTGGGAAAATAGATTTGTCTCAATTTGAAACATCCAAACAGAAGTCTGTAAGGTCGACAACAAAACAAAATATCTATATAATTGATACAAACGTATTCGTTAACTGCCCTGATATTATTTCAAGGATAGACGAGAAGTACCTTGTTGTTTTATCTGCAAAAGTCATTGACGAGTTAGACAAGTTAAAAATTAAATTATCAAATGAAGAGAAAAAGAACGTCGAATCAGCATTGCGTTATATAAACAAAGCTCTTGATAAGTCAAATGTACGTATGGAATTGTCTGACATTTCACTACTTCCTAATGATTTTGATAAGCGATCACCAGATAATAATATTTTAACTGTTGCCTTAAAATTCAAAGATGAGAATCCTATATTACTTACAAGTGATAATGGCCTTCAAATTAAAGCCAAAGGTCTTAACATGAAAACTATTTCATTGAAAGATTTTCTGAAGAAATAATTTAAAAACGATAAGCGTATGAAGATACCGGCAAAGTTCAAGGAGTATATCTGGCTTGTGAACACCATTCGCAAGGCTCGGAGGATTACGTTTGCAGAGATCAACGAGAAGTGGCTGCAGACGGATATGAGTGAGGGCATAGAACTGGCTCGTTC
>JAEEGL010078589.1_pt1 | contig 17310 bp, 12 predicted proteins | sample 9134231 | NCBI WGS metagenome assembly JAEEGL01 (sample SAMN16246548, study PRJNA631951) | gut metagenome | biome: gut microbiome; feature: rumen; material: fiber-attached | host: Bos | place: Iran: Karaj | collected 2018-10
ACGGGTTTAAAATACGCAGTAATTGAAGAGATAAGGGCAAGTTCTGATAAGAGTTTTGGACTAATATACGCTAAGTTAATAGAGAAAAAGAGTGTTCCGGGAATGTTCTTCCCGGAATTCTTGCTATAAGGATAAATTATGTAGCAGACAGCAGATACGAATTATATTGATTATGGAGGAAGCTATGCTCACACCTGACAGACTTGAAAATGACAGACGTTTTAGTGCTTTTGATAACGGTGAAGTTTTATATAACAAAAAGAAAAATCATCTCCCTGCAATGGGATGGAACAGCTGGAATGCCTTCGGAAGCGGAAACACAGAGGCCCTTACCAAGGTTATGGCGGATAAGATCACAGAGCTTGGTCTTGATAAGCTTGGATATGAATATGTGATTCTTGATGACGGTTGCTACAAGCCTGAGAGAGTGGATGGCAGACTTTCAAATGAGGAGAATAAATTCCCTTCAGGCTTTAAGGCTCTGTCTGATTACATTCACGATAAGGGACTTAAGTTCGGAATGTACAATGACATAGGAACCAACCTCTGTGCAGGAGCTGCGGTAGGAACCTGCGGTCATGAGAAGGAGGATGCCAAGAGCTATATAGAGTGGGGAGTAGATTTCTTGAAGGTGGATAACTGCTACTATCCCTTCGACAATGCGACATTTTCCAATCCTGAAAATGCTGCTTATACCTTTGCACCAAATATAAGAGCTATTAAGCTGGTAGATAAAGCGGATAATAGCGATACAGAGTGTATACTTCCCGCTGTGGAGGCAGAGCTCACAGGAAGTCGTGCAAGCATAGAGGATGATCATATAACAGGCCTTGGAACCTTTGATGGCACAGGTCCTGAGTCATCACCAGTTGGAATCAGGAGTAGCGAGCTTATTTTCCATGTATCCGCAGCTGATGAGATGGCAGAGTATGAGATAGAGGTTGAGTATCAGGCAGGCGCCAGAGAGGGTGTTGGCAACTGGCTTCAGATTGCTGTAAATGACGAGCTTATCTTTGATGATTTTCTTAATAAGGATATGATACCTGCCCTTAAAAAGGAGGAAGGCGAAGAGGAGAAGGAGCTTTTACCCTTTACCTGGAGTGAGCCCTTAAGGATAAAGCTTAAGAAGGGTGAAAACACGATCCGTCTTATGAACCACAGAAGACAGGAGAATACTCTTAATTCCTACGCAAGACTCCTTAAGGAATTATCTAACATTAATCCTGACAATGAGATTATTTACTCCGCCTGCGAGTGGGGAAAGACTCATCCTCAGAACTGGGCTTATAAGGTGTGCGATTCCTGGAGAATACTAAATGACATAACCTTCCGAGTTGGAAGTGATGGAGATCCTGGACACGGTGCGTGGGTTGAGGATTATACCACCAGCGTGACAACTCAGTACAACAAGGCAGTAATCATGGATGAATTCGCAGGCCTTGAAAAGGGCTGGAATGACCCTGATATGCTCATGATAGGAATGAATGGTCTTGATGAAACTCAGTGCAGAACACACATGACAATGTGGTGCATGATGAATTCACCGCTTATGCTGGGACTTGATTTAAGACGTGTTCAAAAGGGTGACTGGATCTATAACATTATCGCTAATAAAGATGCTATAAGAATAAATCAGGATGCTCTTGGAATTCAGGCAAAGAGAGTGTATTCAACCCTGCAAAAGATAGAGCCTGACAAGGAGTATATCAGAGACATAGACAGGATTGATGTTCTTGTAAAGCCTCTTGTAAATGGTGATTTTGCCATCAGCTTTATCAATGTAAGCAAAGAGGATAAGAACCAGAATATAAGCATTGATATAGATAAAATCAGGGAGCTTTTTGGAGATAAGATAAGGAAAGCTTCAAAATACAGTGTTAAAAACATCTGGACAGGGGAAGTATCAGAGAATGCTACAGGGGCTTTTGAGACCACATCCATTAAGGCTTGTGATAACCTGACATTTATAGTAACACCCATAGCCTGAAGAAAAAGCGGATTGGAATAATGAATATAGAAGCCTTTATTGATTACATAATAAGTGAATACGAAATGGCTCATTCTGATAAAAATGATATTGATATAGATCATTTCTGGAAGGAAGTGATGTCATATTTTTCAGAGGATATGCTTGGCAGCCCTGTTAATAAAAAGAGTGCTGCCAGGATTTTATATGCCTTTTCAAAGATAGTATTGAAGCTCCCGAATTTAGACTGGATCAGGGCCAAAAAGCTCAGGGATATCTATGAGTGCCGCGTGTGTGCAGAAGCCATAGCGCAGATGTATGAGCGCGGTATCATAGATGGTGTAGGACCCTGTATATTTGGAATAAACGACACTATGAAAGCAGAAGAACTGCGCATGGCAGTCGATAAAATGGTTCAAATAAATACAAATATTATATGGAGTTTATAATCTGATTATATTTGTCTGTTAAAGTAATAATATACACGTATCATGGCATGCTATTGGTCTTATGAGGTAAGTGCATGGCGATAATAAATGCGAATTATTATGGATACGACAAAAAAACATTAGAAGATTGTTCGGCATTCATAAACAGCACGAACAGAAAGCACGTTGAGATCCTGAATGGCTGGTTTTTTGCGGTCAATGTTTTGTGTATTGCTTTCAATGCATTTGGACTATTTAGTGTCAATCAGAGCAAGATACATCTCTATACCATTTTTGCTGTTATAGCTGCGGCATATATAATTGCTGCCAAATTAGTGGGTAAGAGGGACTCCACAATAGGAGTAACCATTCTTTCCGTAGCATGTATTTTGACATGGATGATCTTTTCCGTACAAATATCTATTGATCAGCCATACATGGTTGCAACTTTGTTTATGGTAATGATGGTTGTACTTTCCTTTTCCTTTATTGCGACAATGCTAAGGGCACTGCTTTTATTGGGAATATGTACGGCTGTTTTTCTTTATTCTTCTTTTAGTGTTAAAACTGCGGCCATAGCAACGCAGGATCTGTATAACGCTATTATTTTCCTGACTCTTTCCATAGGACTCCACTTTGCGTTCCAAAGAGCAAGAGTTCAGCAGTTTATTACTTATCAAAAGAACATTCAGATTCAAAGAGAGTTGGAGATACAGTCCAGCTTTGATGCGCTGACTTCACTTCTAAATCGCGGCAGATTCTTTTCTCTGGCCGGAAATATCCTTAACAAACCACATGATGAATATATGGCTATATGCCTGCTTGATTTGGATGAGTTCAAGCAGATAAATGATAAGCTGGGTCACCAGATGGGTGATAAGGCTATCCAGATTGCAGGCCAGACTATTATAGATACTCTTGGAATAGACATGGCCGAAAAATGGGCATTCCAGGATAAGGTTATTACCGAAGGTGTGAGCTTCCCTGGAAGGCTTGGTGGTGATGAGTTTATTGTACTTATCAAGGGAAAGAAAAATCGTGAGGAGGTTACAGAAGTCCTGCAGCAGATGCTTCAGGCACTTAATGCTGTCGAGATTGGAGAGCTTCACGGAATTCATGCATCCTTTGGTGTGACAGAGATTACAAGAGAAGATATGGATATTGATGAAGCTTATAAGCGTGCTGACGAAGCCCTGTATGAGTCCAAACGTGCAGGCAAGAATCAGATACGATTTGTAGATATTGCAGATTAGGGCAGGGGGGGAACACTATGGTTTGGAATAATCCAAAGTTAATCGATCTGCTTATTATATTTGCAATTATAATTGTAGTGCTTGCTACTATGTCCCTTTATTACAATCACACGGGTAAAATGCGGGCTGCAATTTTACTTGAACTTCTGGTGGGAATCATTGAGGCTGATAATCCGAACCTTGGAGGACATTCGCTTTATGTTCACAATCTCACAATGCTTATCTATCGCTTTATGCCATATCCCCAGAAGCTCCTTATCAGGGAGAGAGATCTGCATTATGCAGCACTTCTCATGGATATTGGCAAGCTTGGAATTCCCTATGACATTATGGAGAAGAGTGGCAAGCTTGATAAGGAAGAGTGGGACATAGTAAAAAAGCATCCGGATATAGGTGTCAGAATGCTGGGAGAACTTCCTGGATTAAACAAGGCACTTTCGTATGTTCTTTATCATCATGAGAGGATAGATGGTACAGGTTATCATCAGCTTAAGGGGGATCAGATTCCGCTTGGAGCAAGGATAATCGCAGTTGCGGATACATATTCCGCACTTACAATGAACCGTTCCTATAAGGCAACCTTATCTTATGCTCAGGCCATAGCTGAGCTTAGGTCGGCAGCAGGCTCGCAGCTTGATGAGGGGATTGTTAATTGCTTTTGCAACATACCTATGAGCAGAATTCAGGCATGTATGGATGATGTTCGTAGAAAAATGAAGATTTCATCTGAGCACAGAAAGGGGAGCTGAAGCATGTGGTGGAAAAAAATGGTTTCCGTCCTGCTTGTAGCAGCCATGATGACGGGAGCGCTTTCCTGTGGGAAGTCTAATAGCTCAAAACGTGAATCGGGAGTGGATCCGGAGACGGCTCCGCATATTTCGCTTGCGCTCAGATCCGGAGTATATTCTGATGCTATTCAATCCTGCCTTGCAGATTTTGAGAGAGAAAATCAGGTAATATGTGATGTTTATGATTTTGGTGAGGAAGAGCTTCACAGTGGTATTCTTGAAGATGCTACTAATGCAGAGGGGAAATACGATCTCTGCATGGTTGATGGTTCCTGGAAGGCAGAGCTGACCACTGAAAATGTACTTTTGAATTTATCAGCGGAAGGGTATGAGCTGGATGACGACATAATAGAAGCGACGAAAACTATCTGCTATGGCGAGGGTAATCTCTATATTGCTCCTTATTATGGCAATGTGACGGTTCTGTTATTTAATAAAGACCTGGTAGCAAAAGCAGGATTTAAAGGAGAGGAGCTCTCATCACTTGAAGCTATAAAAGACGTGTGCAAGGTTACCAAGGAAAAGGGTAATCTTGGCTTTATGTACAGAGGTGATTCGCCCAATAATTATGTGGTTGATTTCCTGCCGATTCTTTGTTCATTTGGTGGCTGGGTTGTGGATGAGAACAACAAGCCGACGGTAAATACGAAGGAATTCAAGGATGCCATGAACTTCTATCTGGAGCTCATCGCTACAGGAAAATCGGAGAGCAGAGATGATCTGATTATAGCCATAGCTAATGGTGCAGCTGCCATGGCTGTAGGCTGGCCTGGCTGGTACACTCCGACCACCAGATCTTCTTCGGATTATGTAGCAATACACGGGAGAGTTACAGATGATGCTGCAGAATACAATGCAAATGTATATGGAATATGGACTATAGGAATTCCTAAGAACAGCACCAATAAGGAGATGGCAATTAAGCTCCTTAAATATCTGATGGATCCGGAAGTGCAGAAAAGTACCATAGAGTACGGCGGAGTTCCCTGTAGATATTCAAGTCTTACCGATGAAAAGATCTTAGCTGATAACCCTCCCTTTAAGGCAGTATGCACGGCACTTGAAAATGGTGTTTACAGACCTGTGATGAAGGAATGGCCAAGCTTTTATACTATTCTTGGAAATGAGATGGAAAAGATTATCTCAGGTGAAAAGAGCGTAGATGCAGGACTTGAAGATGCACAGAAAGAGCTTGAGGAAATGCTCGAAAACAGCTGATAAAAAAACTTCCTCTTTGTTATATAAGCAAGGAGGAAGGTATTATTTTGCCGTGGCGAAAGTCTTTTATAATTATTCAGATTCTTGGCGCTATGCCAAGCTTTGCATGCATGATCTTTTTACTCTCATACATTCTCTTATCAGCGAGAAGATATACGCTGTGTGAATCTCTGTGGTTAAGCTCTGTGCTATAGGCAAAGCCAGTGGCTACGCTTCGTCTGTAGCCGGGATAGAGAACGTTCTTAACCTCCAACGCATCCTTAAGTCTTGTGATCAGAGTCTCGACTTGGTTGAAGTATTCCTCTTTTAGTATGGCCACAAATTCATCTCCGCCTATTCTTGCTATAAAGGCCTTTGATTCAAAGCACTGTTTTAGCACGGATGCGAATTCTATCAGGTATTTATCACCTGCTGCATGGCCTTTTTTATCATTTATTTCCTTAAGACCATTGAGATCCAGACTTATTATGCAATATTCATCTGTGCTTTTATCAAGATCAGACATATATTTGTCGTATCTTGAACGGTTCGGAAGATCGGTAAGACCGTCTGCATAGGCCAGGTGAGTAAGAGACTCGTACTCCTTTCTCATGGCGAAGGACTCAGATATGTAAATGAAGTAGTTGATCAGGTTGGCAAATACAAATATCAGTCCGCCCATGGGGATAAGCCTTGAAGTCAGCATGGACTGAGGGATTATGCGAACGAGCTCCAATGTAAAGGCTATGAAATTCACCGGGTAGGACATTGTAAAGAAGGTCAGCCCCACCATTTGGATGATTTCTGCCGGAAGCAGTTTTTTCTGTTTTATGTCCTTATAAAAAGTGACGCATAAGAACAATGAGCACATGATGGAGACACACTGGAAATAATGGAGTGTGCGGTCCATATGAATAATGTTTGTAAAATGAAGAACTATCAAGGTAAGACATATTACGGTGCTGGTTCCGGCCACAACAAGGAAAATCCAGTCCTTGTAGTGGTCCTGAATACATCCGATTATTGTGTAGGTCAGAGGAATCATCAAATATAGTGAGAAATATTCAACCTCTGAGGATTTGGAATTCGTAAATAGAAAGAAATCAAGGAGATTGAAGTAGGTCAAAATCCAAATTCCCAGATCTACAAAAAGTATTGATGAAAAGAGTTGCGACAGGATAGTTGGCAGGGTCTTATAAAAACTAAGGGTTATGATACAGAAGGCCGCACCAAATATTATAAGGAAAATACCTGAAGCCAGAGGGAACATATTCTGGAAAAGGTAACCCCTTATAACGTCATGATACTCTCCGTAGATGGGAGGAACAAAGTATGAGTATGTGGTTTTTTCAGGTACATGTAGGTCAATCCTTACAGAAATGGGTGTGTCCTTCCTGGGAAGCGTTATCATATTATTGCTTTTTCCGATGAAGGATCCTTCTTCAAGCAGATCATTGAAGCCTTCATCTATAAGCTCATTATCAGCATAAAAATCAAATGCAGAGTATCTTGAAGGAAACATGATCGTAGGGAATACATAAGTGTTGCTGGCAGGTATGACCCTGGACAAAGAAATAGTAGCGTCCTTTCCTGTAGGGAAGGTTATATTATTTGGAATATAATTCAGGTCTATGTTCTCATATACGGTGTCACCAATAGTAATGGTCCAGCCATCGCTTATCCGTTCCATTTTTTTCTCATACACAGGATAGAAGAGATAATGGCAGATTGCGGCCAGGATAAGGAATGTAATAAAGGCAATTATCAGAAACAGGATTCGTTTACGCATGATCTGCTTCACCTCCTTTGCCGTGGAGAGAAGAACCTATAATATCGTTCACAAATCTGTCTATTTTGGAAGCGTGGTGAGATTCCTTTTCCTCATACATACGGTTATCGGCAAGCACAAAAACGCTGTTAGCGTCCTTTTCGCTTACTTCATCACTGTAAGCAAATCCACAGGAAGTGGATAGATTAAAGCTTTTTTCTGTCTGGTTAAATGTCTTAATGCGAGATCTCAGATCGTCGATAAGCTTCTCGCAGGTGCCCTTTGCGGGATTCTCAATTGCAATAAGGAATTCATCGCCGCCGGTTCTTCCTATAAGTGCTGAGCCCGCAAAGGTCTGCTTCAGAATATCTGCAAAGGAAGAAAGCATGCGGTCGCCCTCCTGGTGCCCCAGGCTGTCGTTTACTGTTTTCAGATTGTCCATATCCAGACTTATCAGGGCGAAATTGCCCTGCACTGATGCCATGTACTGCATACATTTTGCACGGTTCATAAGACCTGTCAGGGAATCGGTATAGGCGAGACCTTCAAGGTGTTCCTTCATGTATATGGAATTGATATGCTCGATTCCGTGGTAGAAGTAGAACACGAAAAGGCATAGCACGAAGCAAAGGGCACCGATGGTCATGAAGTTGATGTCCACGGATACTTCGCCGCCTGCTACGAAGAATTTGAAAATGTTGTATTTTATGATGTCAACAACGGAGCAGATTATGAAAATAACCAAGCCCAGAACCAATACACTGTCAGAGGTTCTGGGGGTAAACTCCGGAGATTTTTTCTGTTCGTTATATCGCTTTGCCACATTCAGCACAAGCTGAGGAAGAATCATAATCGCCTCAGAAAGAGCAATAATGTGGAGCGTAGATACGAAGTTATTTATGTGAACTACTTTGAAAAGATGCAGCGCTAAGGTAATGATCGGGAAAAGAGCATTGATAGCTATGAGTGTTTTATTAAGGATGGTATTAAGCTCCGGGTGCGATGAAACGAGAAAAGTAATAATTGCAAAGGGTACTGAGTACAGAGTCACATATTCAAGCAGACAGAAATAAACCTCATTATCGGAAATGAAGCAGAATATGTCGTTGAATGCCAGGTTATAGGCGCCAAGTACAAAGGATATGATCGAACTGAATATCAGGGAAAGATCGTGACCGTGATACATGTATAAATAGGATGAAAGCGTAAGTAAAAGGAATGCAAACAGGGTCAGAAAGCCTCCGATAAAGAAGGGAAGGCGCTTTTTCTGGATATAGGCAAGCTCCACGTCATTGCGATTGCCGTAGTAGACCTCTGAAAGACCTGAAAATGCGTTGTCTTCGTAAACTCTGAAGGTAATGGTGATGCGCTTTCCGCCTACCTCGCTGATGTCGCCCAAAGGGATAACGTTAAAATGCTTGGGAATCAGTTCACCTCGCAGAGCATAATCATCTCCGTAGGAGTAGATTACCTTGCCGTCTATGGTTGCAGTAACAGCTGCCTGGATTGATCTGAACATAAGGCAGGCAGAGGGTACTTCTTCTTTGGGAATAAGCCTGCTGATCACGACTATATCATTGGTGTTGGCGGTTCCAATATCAAGATTTTTAAGAGCCGCGTTCTCCACCTCGAAATCACCATGCTTAACAGACCATCCTTCGTTAAGAATGGTCATATAGTAAGTGCTTGGTGTGGTCAAAAAAGCGCTGCCAAACAGTATCAGAATAACCGGGATTAGTACAAGCAAAATGGGCAGCAGCCACACATTTATATGCATGTAATCTCGTAATCTCATAGCAGTCTCCTAATATTAAGTATAGCAATAATCGTAGGCGTGGTTTATAAAAAAAGAGTTTATTTTCTGAATTTTGTATAACAATAAAGCCCTGAGACTCTTTCGAACTCAAGGCTTTTATTAGTTGGGTTTTAAAAGCTTCCGCTGCTTCCGCCGTGGGATGTTCCGGAAGAACCACTATGGGTGGAGGATCCGGAGCTTTCTTTAGGTCTTGCAGTACGGGTAACAGCTTTTCTCATAAATCTGTCGCTCTTACGTGTAAGAGCAAGTCCCTTCTGGGAGTAGTTTGATGCTCCAGCTTCCCTGTGAACTGTCTTTAGCTGCTGTACGAAACCAATCAGCGGGATAAGTGCCAGAACCAGTCCGGCAACCAGGCAGATCAGGAACTTGGGGAAGTTAAATGTTCTGCGCGTTTGGATAATGCCCAGTCTGTAATCGCAGGCTGATATGAATTTATCAAACGCACTGTAGTACTCACCGGCAGATAGATCACTACCGCACTTACTTATAAGAGTTTCCTGCGCTGAGTCGGTGTAGACCTTAATGGCACTACCGGTTGTGGTAATATGCCACTGTCTGCTGCCCATATCTATGAGAAACAGGATACCGTCATGGGAATTGCCATAACCGTAGCCGTTATAATCATAGAAATCATCGCCGTACTCTTCGACGGTTCTGTTACCGAGGGTGTCAACGGTTACCAGCACAATTGCGGAATTATACTTTGATTCCACCTCGTAGATGTGGCTGGCAAGGGAGTTCTCCTCATCATCTGTTAGAAGATCAGCTGCATCAACAACCGGGAACAGAGATCCATCCTGGCAGTATACCGGAGCTACCATGCCTTCGCCGTCGGCCTTTGCTGTGAAGGGCATAAGCAGCGGCATGATCAGTATCATGCAGATCATGAGCACCGATGCATAATTAAGTTTTCTTTTGTATTTCATAAACTGACCCTTTCACTAACTGTTGATAATGATTAAGCAAACAATAATTGCCAGAACCGTGAAGCCAAGTGCTGAGAGCAGATATAAAATAAGTGCTCTGCCCTTGTCTACAGGGAGATTTCCGACAAACTTACCGCTCTGACCATTCATGGCAAACAGATAGTTGTTGCCATTCCAGCTGGTATTAAGGAGCCAGACAGGATAGAGGGCGTATTTATGTCTCAAGCCTCTGACGTTTTGCTGCTTAGAGGTAATAGCTACGGTAGAATATCCGGAAACGGAATTCCTGATATCGCTTTCTACTGTGTGCTTCATACGCTCAACAATATGTGTTTGGGTGTCTTCAGCCTTGATGTCATATCTGTTAGCCAAAAAGCCTGCGAGATATCCGCCGTTAAAGGGCACTGCCTCGCTGAAATTAAAGGGCTCAATGGATTCCATCAGGTCATCAGGCATCTCTTTTGATGCATCGTGAGGAACATTGGCAAATTCTTCGACACCGCTTCTCTCTACATTGTAGTAGCTGGTCTCGGTGTAGTTGTAGTCACTGTCACTCCAGGTTCTTACCTTGGTTGCAGAGAATTCGTAGTCGCCATCAACCTTGCCGTCATAGAGCCAGTAAGGAATGTATATACCACGAATCTTATCAATGTGATTCTGTGCGAAGAAAACCTTAGGTAAAAGGAGCTTTCCTTTTACATAGCCTGCGTAGGCATTCATGGCATCCTGCTTGCTTTTTTTGAAGGGGATGACATAGTCCGGACGAAGGTCGCCGGCAAACTTCTCCTTAACAACCACATTGTTACTGCAGAAAGGACAGGTAAGTGAGCCTTCATTTTCAGAGGCCACAATCTCGCCGCCACAGGACTGACAGGAATAAACAACCATTCCGTCAGTTTCACCGGGCTGCCACTCATTGCCTTCATGCATCCACTCGTTGCTGTCAGCCTTTGCATCCTTATCCTGTTCCTCTTTTCTGGGAGCAACATAATCGCTTACCTTGATCTTGTTATCGCAGTAAGGACATGCCAGGAGCTGACTAGCCGCATCGAAGTTCATTATCCCGCCACAGGCGGGACATTCGTATTCAGTTAATCCCATAAATCAATTTCCTATTAAAAAATTTCCTGTTTTTTAGGCATCAGGCCGATTATGGTCTGGGCTTGCCGCAGTTTGAACAGAATTTGCCGCTGTTTACAGTTCCGCAGGAGCATGTCCAGTCAGCGCTGGGTCTGGGCTGTCCACAATTTGAGCAGAAGTTACCGTTGTTAACGGTTCCGCAGGAGCATGTCCAACCAGCCTGGCTCTGGGGCTGCATCTGAGGCTGCTGAGGAGCTGCCTGAGCCTGCTGCTGACCCATAGCGAAGAGGTTAGCTGCGTTAGCGCCGCCTGCCTGCTGAGCCATGTTCATTCCTGCAAAGGCCATCATGGGGCCTGTACTTGTATTCTTTGCTGCATCCTGCATAGCCTGAGCCTGAGCACCAACGAGAGCGCCTGCAGCCATGTTAGGATTGGAATAAACAGCATTCTTCTGAAGCTCTTTGATCATCTTCTCGTCTTCTTCAGAAGCGTTTACAGAGTTGATACCGAAGGTAGAAATCTTGATACCATAGGTGTCACACCACTTTGAAGAAAGTACTTCGTTGAGTGCGTCAGCGATCTCGGTTGTGTGTCCGGGAAGTGCACTGTAACGAACGCCTGCCTCTGAAATCTTGGCAAATGCAGGCTGAAGAGCTGTAAGAAGCTCACTCTTAAGCTGAGATTCGATATTCTCTCTCTTATACTCGCCTGTGAAGTTACCGCAAAGGTTTGTATAGAAAAGAATAGGATCGATGATCTTGTAGCTGTATTCACCGTGGCAACGGATAGAGATATCAACATCAAGACCGATGTTTCTATCTACTACGCGGAAAGGAACCGGGTTAGCGGTGCCGTACTTGTTGCCGATGATATCCTTTGTGTTGATGAAGTATACGCGCTGGTCGTTACCTGCGTCGCCGCCAAAACCAACACGCTTACCGATTTTCTTGAAAGTCTCTTTAATGTTAGAAGAGAGATCACCATAGAAAAGTGAAGGCTCTGTGCTAACGTCATAAACAAATTCGCCGGGCTCTGCGCAGATTTCAGTTACCTTACCCTGATCAACGATAAGCATGCACTGTCCGTCTGCTACAGCAATGATTGAGCCGTTTGAAATGATGTTGTCGTTACCCTTTGTGTTGGAGCTTCCCTTGCCGGTTCTCTTTGAAGCCTTGATCGCAAGTGTGTCTGTAGGAAGTGCATCACAGTAGAAATAGTCCCTCCAGGAATCAGCAAGTACGCTTGATGCAGCGCCAATTCCAGCTTTTAAAATACCCATACTAATATATCCTCCTTTTTGTCATTTATTTAACGTCAGCTATTTGCAGTTAACGTTAAAAAGGCATTTGTTTTGTCTGAACAATTTCAGACACTGAAAAAATTATACCACAATAATCCGGGTTATAATAAAAAACATGAGCAAATAAAAGCCATTTTGCCGCTTTTTGCAAATATTCGTACACATCTTGCAGCCGCGTAGGGAATAAAAAGGTATTCATTTGCTATATAATAAGTATTCATGCGCTTTTGTGCGGTATAGAGTATAATAGAGAGTGAGTTATTACAAAATGGAGCAGGTTGCCCTGATTATATGAAAAAATGTAAATTGACGTATTTGAATAAAGAATATGAAATATTTGAGGGAACCCTTCTGTCTGAGTTCATGATAAGGAACGGTATTGAACAGGAAAGGCCCTGTGGAGGAACGGGAAGGTGCGGAAAATGCAAGGTGAAATTCATCTATGGAGCACCAAAACCCGGAAATGCCGACAGAAGCTTTTTGACAGAAAGTGAGATCGAAGCAGGGATAAGGCTCTCCTGTAGAGCTGTCATTACCGAGGATGCCAGAATCGATAAGGTCTATAACAGCGATAATATATCCGATAATCTGCAGAGCCGAAGTAAAGACCACATAAAAAAGCCTCAGGCTGATGAGATTAAAGGTGAAGTCAGCATAGCTCTTGATATAGGAACGACTACTATCGCGGCTGCCGTGATGCAGGAAAAAGATGGAGGCGATCCGGAGCAGGTCTCCAAAACCACGATCATGAATCATCAGCGAAGGTACGGGGCTGATGTGATTAGCAGGATACAGGCTGCAAACTCCGGAAAGGCTAAGGAGCTTAGGGACTGCGTCGTAGATGATATAAAAAGTATTACCACTGGACTTAAAATAAAGCAGATGATGATCGCAGGTAATACCACAATGCTACACCTCCTTACAGGGGACTCCTGTGAGGGACTTGGGAAAGCTCCCTATACGCCAGTCAGATTATCCTATCCGAAGCTTAAGGCGAATGAACTTTTTCTATATAAGGAAGAAAGGGAATCAGAAACGGAGTGCCTGCTTGCTCCAGGGATATCGGCATTTGTTGGTGCCGATATAGTTTCCGGAATGTATGCTCTTTCCTTTGACAGGATCCCGAAGGGGAAGCGATACATGCTGATCGACCTTGGTACTAACGGGGAGATGGCAGTTGCTGATTCCGAGAGGATAAGCGTATGCTCCACGGCAGCAGGTCCTGTGTTTGAAGGCGAGGGAATATCCTGCGGAATGCCAGGGGTTACCGGAGCAATAGAGCATGTAACCCTGAAGGAGAATGAAGAGCTTGGAGTTATAGGCGGTGAGAAGCCCTTGGGAATCTGCGGAAGCGGAGTACTGGAGCTTGTTTCTGAGCTAAGGCGTACCAAGGCAATAGATGAAACAGGACTTTTTGAGGATAAATACTTTGAAGAGGGCTTTCCTTTATATAAGGGGGATGAATCTACCGAAGGAATATTTTTTACCCAGAATGATATAAGAGCGGTCCAGCTTGCAAAGGCCGCTATAAGAAGCGGAATAGATACTCTCCTTGAAGCACATGGCTGCAGACCTGAGGACATTGATAAGGTGTATCTTGCGGGAGGCTTTAGCGAGCATCTTGATACCTCTAAGGTGAGGTTTTTAAAGCTGCTACCTGATGAGTTTATCGGAAGAGATGTATGTGAATGTGTAGGTAATACTTCTCTCTTAGGCTGTATCAGGGCGTTAGATGATAAGGATTTTACGGACAGAATGAATACAATAGTAAGCATGGCTGTGGAAATAAAGCTTGCTGAGACAGACGAGTTCGGAGATTCTTTTATAGAAGCGATGAACTTCTGAAAAGTTAAATGTTTATAAAAATTTTATATTTTACACAATGTTTTTTGGATGGGCGCGATTGATTTATGATTCTGTTATACTTATAATAGAACGATAAAAGATTTTTTAAGAGGTAAGCAATGGATAACAATTATACAAACAATAATGGCTCCGGAGGAGATAACGGACCAAAGAAGCAAAACGTCCTGCTTCTGGTTGTGGCAGCGCTTATAGCTGTTCTGTTTATGACCTATATTATGCGGGCAGTTACTTCTACAAGTAATAAGGAAGTAACTTATTCCGAATTCATCCAGATGATAGCTGACAAAAAGGTTGAAAGCGTAGTTATCGAGGATGACAGGATCAATATCATACCGAAGGTAAGCTCGGATGAGCTTAAGTATAATCCTTTCTATGGCTCAACCATGGTGATGACCTATTACACCGGTAAGGCCGAGGATGATTCCACACTGACCAAGAGACTTCTTGATGCAGAGATTCCCGTATCAAGTGAGGTACCTGATTCTTCAAGTGCCATCATCTCTTTTGCAGTTTACTATGTTCTTCCTATTTTACTGATGTGGCTTATCCTGTCCTTTGTTTTCAGACGTATGTCAAAGGGCGGTGGTCCTCTCGGAATCGGAAAAAACAATGCAAAGGTATACATGCAGCGTGAGACCGGAGTTACCTTCAAGGATGTAGCCGGTGAGGATGAGGCTAAGGAATCACTTGTAGAGGTTGTTGATTTCCTTCACAATCCCGGAAGATACGTAAAGATCGGTGCTAAGCTTCCCAAGGGAGCCCTTTTGGTGGGACCTCCCGGAACAGGTAAGACACTTCTTGCAAAGGCTGTTGCCGGTGAAGCACATGTTCCCTTCTATTCTCTTGCTGGTTCAGACTTTATCGAGCTCTATGTCGGTGTCGGTGCAAGCCGTGTCCGTGAGCTTTTTGCAGAGGCTAGTAAGAATGCACCCTGCATTATATTCATAGATGAGATTGATGCGATCGGTAGAAGCCGTGATAACAAGTATGGCGGCGGAAACGAAGAGCGTGAGCAGACACTTAACCAGCTCCTCTCTGAGATGGATGGTTTCGATTCTTCAAAGGGTGTTCTTGTACTTGGTGCAACCAACAGACCTGAGATTCTTGATAAGGCGCTCCTTAGACCCGGACGTTTCGACAGACGAATCATTGTTGATAAGCCTGATCTCAAGGGACGTGAGGAGATCTTAAGAGTCCATTCCAAGGACGTTAAGATGGACGAGACAGTTGATCTTAAGGCGATCGCTCTTGCAACAAGCGGTGCGGTTGGTTCTGACCTTGCCAATATGATCAACGAGGCAGCCATCAATGCTGTTAAGGCCCATAGAGAATACGTTTGCCAGCAGGATCTTATGGAAGCTGTTGAGCAGGTTCTTGTAGGAAAAGAGAAAAAGGACAGAATCCTTTCCAAAGAAGAGAGAAAGATCGTATCCTATCACGAGGTCGGTCATGCTCTTATCAGTGCAGTTCAGAAAAATACAGAGCCTGTACAGAAGATCACAATCGTTCCCAGAACCATGGGTGCTCTCGGTTATGTAATGCAGGTTCCTGAGGATGAGAAATATCTTCAGACCAAGGATGAGTTAATTGATGATATCATCGTTTCTCTCGGCGGACGTGCTGCAGAAGAGGTTATTTTCAACACTGTAACAACAGGTGCTGAGAACGATATTGAGAAGGCTACATCAATGGCCAGAAGCATGATCACCATGTTCGGTATGAGTGATAAGTTCGGTCTGATGCAGCTCGAGTCCATACAGAACAGATACCTTGATGGTAACAGAGTGCTCAATTGCAGCCCTCAGACAGAGTATCTGGTGGATGAAGAGGTTAAGCAGCTGCTTTCTGACTGCTATGAGAAGGCTAAGCAGATCATCCGTGATCACATTGATACAATGGATAAGATCGCACAGTTCCTTATCGAGAAGGAGACAATTACAGGTAAGGAATTCATGAAGATCTACCGCGAGGTTGAGAATATCCCTGAGCCTACAGAGGAAGAGATAGAAGCTTCCAAGCACGGAAGAATCTATGCTACACGTCCTGAGTCGGCAGCAGTTGGAGAGAATGTACCGATTAAGGAAAAGGCTAAGCCTGCAGAGCCGGCACCTCAGCCTGCTCCCGAGCCTGCCATTCCGCAGCCGGGTACATATAATCAGCCGGGGACCTACAATCAGCCCCAGGGTATGACATATCCTCCGCAGAATGATGCGTATAGTTACAGGCCTCAGAGTACTCCCGGATCAATTTTTGATGCGAAAGTAAATGATTCCTATAGCACACCTTCAAATAATGCAGATAATGCCAATACTCAGAATGATAATTCTGATCAGGGCCAGCAGAGTGGCGGCCGCTTCTCTCATGTGCCTGACAATTTTGATAACAATAATAACTAAAACTCATATTAAGGCTGTCGCATAGCGGCAGCCTTTCTGCTAAGATTTAATATATGGAAGAGAAATTCAACATTCAGGAAGAACTAAAAAAGCTCCCTAAACAGCCGGGTGTTTATATCATGCGTGATGAAAATGACACCATTATGTATGTGGGAAAGGCGATAAACCTCTATAACAGAGTGAGGTCTTATTTTCGTAAGATAGTGGGACGAGGTCCGCAGATCGACCGCATGGTCAGTCAGATTGCAAGGTTTGAGTACATTGTGACGGATTCTGAGCTGGAGGCTCTGGTCTTAGAGAATAATCTTATCAAGGAAAACAGTCCCAGATACAACACCATGCTTAAGGATGATAAGACATATCCTTATATCAAGGTCACCATTTCTGAGGAATTCCCCAGAATATTGTTTTCAAGACTTATGAAAAAGGATAAGTCCAAGTACTTCGGGCCCTTTACCAGTGCAGCTGCTGTTAAGGATACAATCGAGCTTATAAATAAAATATATGGCCTCAGGACCTGTAACCG
>JAEEGL010745035.1_pt1 | contig 17310 bp, 12 predicted proteins | sample 9134231 | NCBI WGS metagenome assembly JAEEGL01 (sample SAMN16246548, study PRJNA631951) | gut metagenome | biome: gut microbiome; feature: rumen; material: fiber-attached | host: Bos | place: Iran: Karaj | collected 2018-10
GGGATGCCCACACAATTAGGCACCTGGTCGCCAGGACGGGTAAAAGCAATCATAGGTGCAGCCTCGGTCATGCCATAGCCTTCAAGCATCTCGAAGCCCAAAGTCTGTAAACCTAATAGTATTTCTTTATCTAAGGCGGCACCACCACTTACCATAAAATCGACGTGTCCACCCAACTTCTGATGTACCGCCTTAAAGATGAAGCGTGAGAACGACTTGCTCTTCAGTGTGGCGCAGAGGTTGAAGAGTCCACGGGTAAGAGGACTCGCATCAATCTTCTTCTTAATGCCTCCGTAGAGCGTTTGCCATAATCTTGGCACACCTACCATGATGGCAATCTTCCCTCGTTCCAGGGTGTCGATGATATCTGGTCCCGACATGGTAGGGCAGATGGCTACGCCTCCACCTATATAGAATGGTATAATAACAGTTCCCACTAATGGTAATACATGGTGCAAAGGCAACAGAATCAGGGTTCTGCGCTCATCGCTGAAAATAGGTACCTCGTCATAAACGGCACGCTTGTTGGTCAATATGTTTTGATACGAAAGCATCACACCCTTAGGCGAACCCGTAGTACCCGAAGTGTAGATAATAAGGGCAGTGTCTTTTTCATCCAGATAGTTCACTTGTGCCTTCTCCTCATTTACTTCTACACGTTCGTAGTCCTCAATGAGATGAATGTCAACTGTTTGTCCTGCTTCTTGCAGGGCGGCCTTCACTACATCTAACTTCGGACTAGTTGTCCATATGCAAGCAGGATGGCAGTCGTTGATGATATAAGCTACATCGCTTACTGTTGAAGAAGCATCTACTGGTACAGCTATGCCGTGATTCGCCCATATAGAGTAGAATGCATAGATCCAACCCTCACGATTCTCGGCAAATATCAGGGTTCTTTCTTTCGCTTGTTTAGGGGTAAAACGACTGTATAGCGTGATTCGTTGAAGCATTTCTGGATAATAGATATTGCGTTCTCCGGCAATAATCGCGATCTTGTTGGAATCTTTAATCATAAGCTTATTGAAATATTGTGTTTGCAAAGTTACGGCTTATTTTTATAAATTGCAAATGAAATTAATTTTTTGTTGCAGTCTCCGTGCATTCTGATTTGGTGTCATCACAATTTTCAAGTTCAATCCTCATTATTTAACGTTTTCGCAAGCCTTGCAAGGGTAAAATACTTGGAGGTTAATATACAATAGCTGTAATTTTGTTGAAAAAAGATTATGACAGAGATAGTACCGTTTGAGTTTGTGACTGATAAGATGCAAAGCATTATCAGGGTGATAGGCGTTGGCGGAGGAGGCTGTAACGCCGTGAGTAACATGTATAAAGAAGGAATAGAAGGGGTGATGCTGGCTGTGTGCAATACCGATAGTCAAGCATTGGCCGGATGCCCTGTCCCTTTGAAGCTGATGCTGGGTGAAGGCTTGGGGGCAGGCGGTAAGCCAGAGATTGGCAAGTCTGAAGCTGAGAAGAATCTGGAGGATATCAAGCGTCTGATGGGAGAGGAAACCAAGATGGTGTTTATTACCGCCAGTATGGGAGGCGGTACAGGTACAGGAGCCGCTCCGGTAGTGGCAGGTGTGGCCCGCGAAATGGGTATTCTGACTGTGGGTGTTGTCACCATACCTTTTTTGTTTGAGAAACGCCAGAAGATAGTGAAAGCCTTGCGAGGCATAGATGAGTTGCGGAAGAATGTCGATGCCCTGCTCATCATCAATAACGAGCGACTGAGCGATGTATATGGTGACTCTGACATCTCTGTGAAAGAATCGTTTAGCCGTGCCGACAATGTACTGAAAGATGCCGTGAAAGGCATAGCCGAACTGATAACTGTGCATACCGAAGGCAATATCAACCTCGACTTCAGGGATGTGGAATCAACCATAAGAGATGGTGGTGGAGCCATCATGGCTATAGGTCGTGCCAGTGGTAAGAACAGGATCGCCAAAGCCATTGTCGATGCACTTGATTCGCCTTTGATTCATGGTAATGACATCGGCAAAGCCAAACGCATACTCTTCAACATTTATGATAGCGACCAGTATCCTATTACCGTTCGTGAGATGCGTGAGATAAATGACTTTTTCGATGATCTGGATTCTGATATCGATGTGATATGGGGCACATCGACTGACAGTAACTTGGGAGAGGATGTGAAGGTTACGATACTTGCATCAGGTATGAAAGTAGAGGCGTCATCCAGTGAAAGCCAACCAGAAGAGAAGGACGATACCTATTATCAAAACCTCATCAAGAAGTTGTATCGACCTATAGTGAAGCCGATTGAGAAACCTGCGCCTGAGCCCAATTTTGTGGTAAATGTAGCCCCAGAGCCCGAGAAGGTTGAAGAAGAAAAACCGTCCGCGGCTCAGTCCGCAGACCCATCGTTAAAAGACAAGCTGAAGACTTGGCTTATGAAAATAGTGGAGGATGAGGTTTTCTGAAAATCCTATTCCCAAATCACCAGGTCACGTGGAAGGTCAATTCTTTTGGCCTCCCCACGTGGCCCGTCAATGACATAATGGTTAGCCAATCTCTCGTCAAACTTACTGACAAAGGCCTCCCTGATACGGGCACATTTCTCATTGATGGAGTTGTTGAAAGGATTTGTAACATCGTCTATGCTCTTGCGATGAGACTCTGATACCATTCCATCCTTCAGTTTGTAGTAAATATCCCATAGCTCATTGCGATAGTCGGGAAGGTGCTTGAAGATGATGCCTTCAGAATGCCGTAAGAAAAGGATGAACACAGCCTTGTTCAGTGGAGCCATCTTTATCTCCATATTGTGGTAGTCGGGTAGGAAAATGTCATAGTCTTTGGTGATTAACAGTCGGCTTAATTTTTCGGGTTGATGAATAAGCTGTTCCAGAATGGCAGTGTTTACTCCCATTTCACGCAGTCTATTAATACGTTCCGCCACCTCCTTTATTAACTTTCTGGATTCGTAGGTAAAAGCGAAATCGGCATCAAACAGTGGTTTGTATGATACTTCGCCTGCATCCATAGTGTCAGCATTGTCATCACTGCCAAATAACTCCCCAGACAGATTGTCAAACCCCTTCTTGAATCTATTAAAGAAATTATTCTTCTTTCGTTCCCTTTCCCGTCTTTTCCGCTCAGCTTCCTCAGCCCGTCTTTTCTTCTCCTCTTCAGCAGCTCTGAGAAGTCTTAGTCTTTCCTCCTCTACAGCTTTATCAGCCAGCACCTTTGCCTCCTGCTCCTTTAATGACTCGTCGTTATCAAATAAGTCAGCTTGATGCCATCCTGATGAGAATCCTGCACCCAAACTTTCTACACTGTTGTGTTGAGGGTATGTAGTTATTTCAGACAAGTCAGCGTATGGAGCGAAATATTCCAACACTTCTTTGTCTGTCAATATCTTATTCCATCTGTCTTTTTCGATGATAGCATGATCATCTTGGCTATGAGGCAAATTCTTCTTTTTGGAAAACATAAATATAGCTTAATTCACTGGTTTCTGATACCTTCAATGGCACTGCAAAGATAACAAAAAGTTTTCGTACTTTCTTCATTAAGACAATGATTCTTTACTTGAGCATATCTAAACCCATCAATTTCATGCAGATGTTGCGCTTCGGAAACTTCTGCAAGGCCGCTATTAAACATCAACGATTTCAAAGAGATCTTATATAATGGTGTCGTGAATGCGGTGTGGTTCTTTAAAATTTAACTAACTATTGTTAATAATTATAAAACAACAAGCCTTGCGAAATTGTTTTCCTTGTCTATTTTTTATTGTCATTCTATTTTTGAATTGTAAATATAAAAATGGGGGAGAGGTATCAATAGGGGCGTTGAAGCTAATTTCATATAGATTATGCATTGTTTTGTACATTCTGTTTAAAAAAAGTTCAATCCCTATTGCTATATTAATTCTTTATTTATATATTTGCAGAGGAAGAATGTTATTCTTCTAGACATTATTGGTTTATAATAGAGGCGTTATGCTTATCTTGCTGACTTGAAAACGTAGGAAATTTTCAAATGAATATGCGAGGATTTGCATAGTGGCTTCGCGCTATAGCGTGGGCTGCTATTTCACATCTGCATATTCGGGTTTCCTACGACCTTCAAGACAGAGACGTGGCATTTCAGTTCCACGCTTCTAGTTTTATAAAGTACTTCTTTTGGGGCTGGAGAAGGGAGACCTTAATTGAAGAACACTTATGAAGAATATTCTGTATAGTCTTCTATTTGTTGTGGCTATAATCGTTTGTGGCTGCACTGGAGGTAAAGGCGGTGACAGAGGTTCATTGAGGGGAGTTGTCAGAAATACTCAAGAAACGCCACGAGCTACTGAGGATGATAATCAGGCGTTAGTACATCCAATTGTCAACGTTTATTTGGAAAACTCTGGCAGCATGAATGGTTATGTGGATGGTGGCAGAACCATGTTTCAGCAAGATGTTTACAATTACCTTAGTGATGTCAACATCTCGCAGATACCTTCAGAGATGAATCTTTTTTTCATAAACAACCAGATAATTCAAAGAGACAACAATTTATCTGATTTTATAAACAAGCTTAATCCAGCAGCATTTAGAATAGCTGGCGGTAAAACAGGCACTACTGATATGTCTGACATCTTTAAGATGATACTTGAAAACATGTCTGATGAAACGTTATCCATTTTTATTTCTGATTGCATCTTCTCACCTGGTAGCATAAACTCTCCAGAAGCATATCTCACTAACCAACAAATAGGGATTAAAGAGAGTATGGCTAAATATGTTGCTGACCATCCTTCATTTGGCGTGATGGTCTATCAACTATATTCCAATTTTAATGGTAGATATTATGATTATCGCAATACGCCACACAACTATAATGGAGAACGTCCTTATTATATTTGGGTGATGGGCAATGCAGAATATCTGGCTATTCTTAGAAATGCTATACCTGATAGAAAATTCCAAGGTTCTGGTGTAGCTAATTTCTGGTTTGCTTCTCCAATAAAAATGAATAACACTAAGTACAGTGTATTGATTTCACCTCGTAAAGGTTCTTTTAATAAGAAAAGTAATAATGAGATATCTAAGATCAAAGCTGATGAGAATGGTGATTTTATGTTCACTATCGCAGCTGATATGAGAAACATAGAGCGATTTCTTGGCAATGAATATTTAATGAATTCTGACAATTATGCTCGTTTAATAAGCAAAGAGCTTGCTGATGAAATATTTATAAAAATAGATCGAAATACTATCGCCACTTCACCAGCAACGCACAATATTAGTTTGTTGACACATAACAATTACATTCCAATAGGCGAGTTAAGTCTCATTCTTAAATGCGAAACACCAGAATGGGCAGAGACCTATAATGATGATAATGACATTGAGCTGACAGACTTAAATAATCGAAAGACCTATGGTCTAAAATATCTTTTTAATGGTGTGCAACAAGGTCTTACAGCAAGGTCATCAGGCATTTATACTGAAATGAATATTAATTTAAAAAAATGAAATATGGGCTTCTTTGATTGGATTTATGGATTAAAGTTCTTTTATGGAGCTGAACTATTTGAGCATTTGAAAGGATGGGATGATAGTATGATGGGTTACAATCCTGACTATAATCAATTTCCTTACATCTTCGGATCTATAATGTTTATTTGTGTAGTCATGTTTGCATTATATTACTACATCATCAATCATCCTCGTCTAAACAGATGGTGGTTTTGGCTCTCTGATTTTGTAGCAATATTGATTATGTCATATGTATGGGGATACTATATGGTTCGCACTGATATCGTAAGAGGTAACATTGCTCCAAGTTTAATAGATAAGATAGGCAATATCAATGCGATATCTTTCGGTATCTACAATGTAATTCTGGCTGCTCTTATATACTTGTTAATGACGCTACTGTTACGCCATTGGAGTAGGAACTGTAAACATTCACCATGGATATCTTGGAATAAACGATAAATGATAATACTATGAGTAAACTATATGTATTCGGAATTGGCGGTACGGGCTCTAGAGTATTGAGAGCCCTTACGATGTTACTTGCAAGTGGAGTGGATTGCAAGAGCGATACTATTGTTCCTATTATTATTGATCCTGATGATTCAGCAGCTGATAAGACAAGAACAGTAGAAGCGATGAAAAAGTACATGGCAATAAGGAGTAAACTGGAATTCTCAGAAGCCAACAAAAATCGCTTTTTCTCTACAGAAATACGTCCCGTTCAAGGGATGGATAATTTTGGCTTTCCTCTCAATAACACACGAGATTGTTTATTTAAGGACTTTATGAAAGTTGAAGAGCTGAGTGAGGAAAGTCAGGCTTTAGTTAGGCTCCTATTCTCAGAGAAGAATCTTAATTCTGACATGAAGGTTGGGTTCAAAGGCAATCCAAATATAGGTAGTGTCGTACTTAACCAATTTGGTACGTCACAACATTACAAAGATTTTGCTAATGACTTTAAAGAAAGAGACCGTATCTTTATAATTAGCTCTATTTTTGGTGGAACTGGCGCAAGTGGATTCCCATTGTTACTTAAAACCTTAAGGTCTGACAGAGATTCCCAGAGCTGGAATCTTATTAGCAATGCCAAGATTGGTGCTATAACAGTTATGCCCTATTTCAAGGTCTCTCAAGATGACAATAGCGGCGTAGATTCATCTACATTTGTTTCAAAGACAAAAGCAGCTTTGGCATACTATGAAAATAATATTAGCAAAAATGGTTCAGTAAATGCATTGTTCTATATTGGTGATAACGTACCTGCTTCATTCGAAAATCACGATGGAGGCTCTGAACAGAGAAACAATGCACACATTGTAGAGTTATGCTCTGCACTTGCTGTCTTGAAATTTGCAGAAATGAGTGATACTGAATTAGTAGATAATACTCAGCATTTTGAATATGGTTTAGATACCGATAATGATGATATTGAGCAGATTGTATTTGGTGATTTGGGACGTGTCTCAAAGAGTACTCTTCAAATTCCAATGACTCAGTTTATCTTAATGCATAAATATATTAAGAATAAGTTACCTGATGAGTACAATCATCAGCCTTGGGCTATTGACAGTCAATTAGATAAGGCTTTTTTTTCAAGTGACTTTTATTCAGACTTAGAAGTCTTCTCTGATTATTATGCACAGTGGCTAGTAGAAATGGACAATAACAAAAGGTCTTTTAGGCCATTCAATGTAGAAAGAAGGCAACCATTGTTTGACCTGATAAATGGCAGGTCTGCAAGTAAAGCTTTTTCAGTTATTCCTCCTACAAAGAATTATGCACTGTTCGATAAAAACTTGAATGGCAGATTCAGAAAATGGAACAAAGCTGCTTCCCAGGAGCAGAAATTTATGGAAACATTCTATAGAGCTACAGATAATTTGGTTAGAAATATATATAAGTTTTAGTTATGGCAAAGATATTAAGGCTTCATAAAGAGGCAAACAATAATATAACTGATTGGGGACAATCCAAAAGATATGGTAAGGATGTCATTAACCAGATGACAGATCCAGCTGGCGAAACCTATAAGAAAGAAATTACCTCTATCCCTTCTCCCTTTGCAAGATTTGACTTGGCTAAGAACGCTTTTAAACAAGTGGTTGATTCTAATAATTTAGAAGGAAATACGATACATCACAAAATTGTATCTGACAGCCTTGATGTAGCAGAACTTTTTTTTAATTACGATAAGTTTGATGGTAAACTTAAAATTATTGTTTGGGATAGAGATAAGGAGATTGAAAAACTGAAACACAGTTCATCAGAAGAGCATAGGATATTAGGGCATACCCTAGACATGTATTTTCAACAAGATGCTAGCACTTATAATTTTTCAAATTTTGACAGAATCTATTTGTTGAACTACATAGGACCCAATAAGCCGGCTCAAATGAATATCATTGGAGCTACCTCGTCATCTACATTGTTTGTTAGTTCAGCTAATGATCTTAGTTATTGTTCAAAGTATCTGAAATCGAACGGAAAAGATTTACCTTTTGACGAAGATTTCTATCCTCTTTACAAGAGAGATTTTGCATTTCAAAAATATTTATATGCTTTGAGAGAAAACTATGGAAAAACAAAATTTGCTCAGACATTCCCAGAATTCAATGAGTATCTTACAGATTGCTATAGATATCTTGCTGATGATCAGCAAAGGAAAATTGATGAGCTCAAAGAAGACAGTATAGATCAATTTGAGACGCTATCTTTGGATGGAAATACTGTTGAAGTTCTTGGTTTGAGACTTTGCAAGAATACTTCATTTGAGGGGGAGCAAATGATAAGTGATTTTATTATTAAATCAGATAAATATAATGGTGTGCCTCCTCTTGTATTGCCTATTCAACAAGGGAACGATTATGTTACTCTTAGATATGTTCAGGATAATTGGACTAAAGATTATCATGCACCTATTATTGATGAGCAACCATTAAATAAAAGAGTTTTGCCACATACCTCAGAGAAGTACCCTTATCTGACTATTGGTGATTTCATGCAACCAGCAATCGTTTCCATGAAAGACCAATTGTCAGATAATTTCTTCAATGGTAACTTGAATGACAAAAAAACATCTTATCTATTACCTCTTACAAAGAAGTTCTTCGAATTCTTCACGGTGGATGATTTGATGGGAGTGGTTGGAACTAATAAGAAAATGATTGAACTTATCTCATTGGCTTCTGATAGCGTTAAGGTTATTTTGCGAATACCCATCCAAAACAATCGTTATATTGAATACACTAGAATTTACTTCAATAATGGCAACGAGCCAGATCTGAGTAACAATAAGGGTTCTGTTGTAGAAAGAAGATTTGGTATGGGAGTTTTACCACTAATTGATTTTACAAAAATCAACGTAAAACCTTATTATAGAGTTGCTTTTTTCTCAAAAGTGAAAGATGCTTCTCTCGTGTTCTTAAAAGATGCAAATGTTACTAACGAGAAAGCACCTCATATTATAAGAAGGACTTTACAACCCAACTCTACTGTAGAGTCATATGTACTGGATGAACCATTTGATTGTATTGAAGCCAACTTTGGTGGCATCTGCAACATTATAGTACCTAAGTTCAAACAAGCTGGTGGAGGCACCCAGTTTACATTTGCTGTAGATTTTGGAACAACCAATACCCATGTTGAATACTCGATTGACGACAACAGAACATCGTATCCTCTGGTAATAAAGAAAGAAGAGCAACAAATGATTAGATTGCATAAAGAGTATGATCGTGACAAAGATATTCAATATGCTTTCGATGATGCATTCATACCAGATACTATTGGTGATGGCGATATCTATTCATTCCCTGTCAGGACAGCATTAGCAGAGAATAAGAACATCAATTATAATAGCCCTACAAATTGCATGGCAGATGCCAATATCCCTTTCCGATATGAAAAGGCTGCACCTCAACAGTATTGTAATGTTAAAACAGATATCAAGTGGAGCAATGAAGTGAGGAATCGTGTGACTCTTTATCTTGACAATTTATTCTTTATATTGAGAAATAAGGTCTTACTGAACAATGGTAATCTGAATACCACTAAGATAATCTGGTTCTATCCATTAAGTATGACAAAATCAAGATATAATGAATTTAAGCTCGTTTGGAACAAGCTTTATAAAAAGTACTTTGGTGATAGTGCAGATAATTTGATAGTACTCTCCGAGTCTGTAGCACCATATTATTATTACAAGAATAGAAAAGGTCTTAAATCCAATGCTATTACTATTGATGTTGGTGGTGGTACCACAGATGTATTTGTGGTTGAAGACAACAAACCTCAGATAATAACATCATTCCGCTTTGCATCCAATTCAATATTTGGAGATGGTTATAACTACTCTGTTGAGACCAATGGTTTTGTAAATGCTTTCAAAGACATTCTAAAAGACAAATTGACATTTAATCAGTCTATTACTGGAGTAAGTGACATCTTAAATGCCTTCGATTCTATTAGTAATTCTGAAAGTTCCTCAGATATCATTGCCTTCTTCTTCTCTTTATCATCTAACAAGATAATAAAGGAGAACAAAATACCTATCGACTTCTTGCAGATGTTATCAGATAACGAAAAATATAAATATGTATTCATAATATTCTATGGTGCTCTATTATATCATGTTGCCAAATTGATGAAAGCAAAAGGGCTTAACTTACCTCAAACACTTGCTTTCAGCGGAAACGGTTCAAGGACTTTACAAGTTCTTTCTAATGATAATGAAACCTTAGCCCAGTTTGCTACATTGATATTCGAGAAAGTATTTGGCAAAAAATATGAGTCAGATCGTTTAGATGTTATTTTGGACAATGAACCGAAACTAGCTACTTGCAAAGGTGGTATTGCAAGCAGAAAAGAAGATTTGGGTTTTGATGACATAGAAGACTTAAAGATCTCATTACTTGGAACAGATGAAAAGACATTCTGTGAAGGGGTAAAATACAACGATTTGAATGATGATTCTTTGAGGGCTGTTACTCAAAGCGTTTGTGATTTTATTAACTTCATGTTCGACCTCAATATTGAAAACAAGAATTTCTTTACTAGAAACTTCAATGCTGATCAAAGCTACTTGAAAAAAGCGAAGGATATTTGTTTGAAAGATCTCCTTGAATATACTAAACAAGGAAAAGAAAGAAAACTTGAAGAATTGAACACTTGGGGTATGGGTGCTGATTCTGAGATTGAAGAAACCCTGTTTTTCTATCCGTTAGTACCGATATTAAATCAATTAGGTAGTAAACTCTAAATATTTTTTTTTATGCGAGACTTATTAGATAGATTTATAGAGATCCTTTGTATCAACGTACCTCTTTATTTATTAATTTTAGCTATCATCATCATCATTATTTTAGCCGTAATGAATATGATGAAGACTAAATACAATGATGATGGAGATAATGGATTGAATGGACTAAAAAAAATAATTAAAGTCCTTGAAAAAGAAAGAGATTATTATAAAGAAGGATATACCAATAGTAAAAGGAATAAGGAATTTAACCAGAATTTGAACACTCCACCATCTTCAAATTATGAAGAATCCTATGATAATTGTTCTTCAAAATCCTCATCTATTAGAAATAATGAAGGAGCTCAATCCGTTATTTCAAATGAATCAGATGTTGATTTTGGTAATGTTGAAAAACGGGAAAAGGAAGAGAGCAAAGATGGAAAGGGTTCACTGAATAAGATTCTTTACGCTGAAGCATACAGCAACTCAAAGAAAACTTTCTATGATGTTACTACAAATCCATCAGATGATACTATCTACACTATTACCATTGACCCTAAAAACAGTAAATTAGGAGAACTAGATGTTTATCCTGATGCCATAGAGAAAATTATTGATTGTAGAGATTATTTGGAATTCTATTGCGACAAAGTAGGTAGTGGGAATATTTTAACTGTTACCCAAAAGGGGCTCGTTGCATTGGAAGATGATAAATGGATTATTAAAGACAACCAAAAATTGGTAGTAAAATTCAGCTGATTATGGAACTAATTATCTCTGCAATAATAGTTATTATAGTTATAGCATTCCAGTGCCATCATTATTTTGAAACAAGGAAAATGAGATTGATGTATCGCAACATTTTCCCTCGGGATGATGAAACTTTATTGCTATCTGTTTCTGAAGATGAGAATGAGTTGGAATGTCCTCAAATAGATATCTTGGCTGAGGATGAAGATAATGTAATATTCGAAAGTGTTAGGAATGATATCAATAAGTATTTGTCAAGTAATAAGGGTTCTGTAGAATATGCCATTATCAAAGATATAACCGATAGGCACTGCTATACTCTAGAAAACCAGATAGAGACAACAAATCCGATACCTATTTATATCGGACTTTGTGGTACTGTGCTGGGTATTATTTTGGGAGTTGTCTTTCTTACAACCAGTGGGGGATTAACAGCTCTGACAACATCTTCATCAAGTGGCTTAGCAGGCATTCATTCTTTACTATCTGGTATTGCAGTTGCCATGACAACTACTTTTGTAGGTGTTTACCTAACTATTCGTGGCTCCATTCACTTCAAGAATACCTCAAAGGATTTTGAAGAAAGAAAAAACATCTTTTTGAGTTGGGTTCAAGTTAACTTATTACCACAAATGGATGGGAATATGGTAACTACTTTGAGCATCCTTCAACGAAATTTGAATCAATTCAACAAAGATTTCTCAAAGAATTCACAAGAACTCAACAACGTTCTTGGTGGTGCAAATAGTTCTTATAAAGAACAGGCTAAATTAGTTAATGCAATTAAAGAATTAGACATAGACGGCATTGCTACAGCAAACGTCAAAGTTCTGGTAGAATTACGCCAATGCACAGATCAGATAAACCTTTTGCAGGAGTTTGTGAAGCAATCGGGTCAATATCTTTCAAGTATTGTTGCATTGAATTCTAATTTGTCTGATAACTATGAGAGAACCCAGTTGATAGAGAATATGGGTAAATTCTTCATGGATGAAATTCAACAAATTAAGGTTCGCAAGGCTGCGATTGTCGATTCTGTAACAGAGATAGACTCTTCTTTAAATGATGCTTTTAGAGAGTTGAAAGAACATGCGCATAATGAATATAATGCCCTAAAAGAGAATACTTCATTAGAGCATGCTAGTTTCTTAGATGCAGTCAAAGAACAACAAAACGCATTGAAAGAGAGATTAGCTGAAACATCACTGCTTTTAGAGGAATTACATAATCTGTCGGATGTCAAGAATAGTATGCTTAATTTGCTAGATGTCTCCAAAGCTCAAGGCAAATATTTTGAAGAACTCAATAAATCCATGTTACAGATGAAGAATTCTCAAAGTGAGCAGATCTCTTTGTTAAGGGAGATGGTCGATAGAATTGGGGATATTCATGTTGATGTCGATATGCCAGCAGTTAAGTCGAATCTTCAATCTAATTATTCTTTGAAGATTCCAATTTGGTTAACTATAACTGGTGTTACTACATGCCTTATTATTGCTGGTACATGTATATATTTTGTTATTAAATCTATTTGGTGATGGGTAGAAAGAAAACAACATATTTTTGGACAAGTTACTCTGATTTAATGACAAACTTGTTTTTCATTATGTTGATACTATCAGTGTTTGCAATTGCATTGCTTCACCGTGAGATTGTGAATATAGAAGAAGAAAGAGATGCTACTGCAGCCGAATTAGCCAAAATCAATGAAATCAGAGAAGCTGTTCAAAATATTGATACTACTTTCTTTGAGTATAACCCAGATTATAAGAAACACATATTGAGAACTGTAGTAAAATTTAAAAAAAACAGTTCAGATATTAATGATTTAAATGATAGCATAAAAGGGGAGTTGAAAAAAGTCAAAGAATCTTTATCAAAGTCCCTTGATGACTTGCTTCAAAAAGATAAGACTGCTTCGTATCTACTTATAATTGAAGGACAAGCATCTAAAGATAGTTATGAAAAGAATAACGAATTGAGTTATGAAAGAGCTTTGTCCCTATTTCATTTCTGGTTCCCAGATAGTGAATCTCTGTCTTTTGGCAATTATCCTTGTGAGATAGTAATAGCAGGTGCAGGTTATTGGGAAGGAAAACCAAGATCAGATGTTAATGATGAAAACCAGCGTTTTTTAATTCAAATAATGCCAAAACCAGGTATTATAGATTCTGAAAAAGAGGATGTTAAAAAACAGAAGTGATAATAGTTTCAGATGCTTGGTTTTTAATCTTGTCATTCTCTTCGTCTTCTGTTCATGTATGGGAGGCAAGAGACCACTCGCTAATACTCCCCAGAAACAAGTGGGTATTAAAGCTTATGTTTCAATAATCGAAGGTGAGAAGATAATAAATCATCTTGGCTACACAGTATCATTCAATTCTTTAAACAAAATCCCCTATTGGGTAGCCTATGAGTTGACTAAAGAAGAAGCAGATGGTACTGTAAAGAGAGATAATGGATTCTACCCAGATCCAGAGTTGCCATTGGCGATGCAAGCTACTTTTGATGATTATAGAAATGATAATATGTGGGATAAAGGTCACATGGCACCAGCAGGCCATATGAAATGGGATGAAAGAGCCATGAGAGAATCGTGTTATTTCACTAACATTTGTCCTCAGAATCGGAACTTGAATAATGGTGATTGGAAATCTTTAGAAGAAAAATGCAAATCATGGGCTATTAAGTATGGCAGCATACATGTTATTTGTGGTCCCATCATAGGCAGCATGAAGAATGGCACATTAGGTGTTGGTAAGGTTGTTATACCTGATGCTTTCTTCAAAGTCATTTTGGCAAAATCTGCCGACAAATATGAGGGTATTGGTTTTGTTTTTGAGAATAAAGCTGGTCACAGAAACCTATTAGAATACGCTATGAGCATAGATAATGTTGAATCTATAACTAGTTTAGATTTCTTTGGTTATTTACCAGACAAGATAGAAAACGAAATGGAATCTTATTATAGTAAAGACGTTTGGTTGGCTCATTAATGAATGTTATTTAGAGGAGGAAATCCATTATGAAATACATCACTCTCATTCTGGCAGCCTTGTTGCTGCTCTGCTTGGCTCCGATGCCATATGGCTATTTTACGTTCCTTAGAATAATAGCCACTATTGTGTTCTTGCTGAAGGCAATAGAGTATTACAAACAAAAGAAGGAAAGTTTAGTTATAACTTTCGCGGCCTTGGCCGTTCTCTTTCAGCCGTTCTTCAAGATTGCTTTGGGTAGAACGATGTGGAATGTGATAGATGTGATTGTAGCTATCGGGCTTATTGTATTGTATATATGGGATAATCGGAAGGGAGATAGGCCAAAGGTTCACTTTCAGCCAAAGCCACCAAAAGGCCCAACGAAACAGGAGAATGATGTGTTTGAGTTTACCCTGAATGGTAAGCTATCGCCCAACGAGTTGGTGTTTGTGGCCAATCAGGAGGATAAGGAGCTGACGGATTATTTCGAGAAACATCCTGAGGTGTTGGAAGGATGGGGGCAGATGTTCGGTTTTCAAGTTGTTTATCTCCCACTTCTCATCAGAAAACTGGCAAATAAACGGGTCTTGCAATACAGGGCTCCTTATCTGACGGATGCTGAATTGTCGGACATTACGATAGGGAATGACTTCATGCTTCAGTTTCTGGAGAATCCTGCTGACAGGGAGAAAATGAAGCAGGGATTCATCCGAACGGAGAACATCCATCGGGGTAGTGATGGCAAAGACAAGGCAATAAATCGATTCTATCCGATTTCATCTACAAACGGTGAACCGTTATCTGATCAATTAAATAGGATAGGAAATCAGATTTCTTCAGAATTGGGGAAAGACAGGCTGTTGGAAAATAAATCAATGAGCGCCGATGATTTTCCTGATATTGAAACTCCCAAGCAACCTTATCCTACTATAAATCTCGGTTATGCTCCTGAAGAGGAAGAGATTCCAACAGAAGAACTGATTGAGGAGATTCGTGAACGTATCCTAAAGTTGCGTCAACGGGGTATTGCAGAGTATATCTTGGAGCAGTTGATTCATCCGGATAACCGACTGAGTCGTTTTGTGGTTACCATAGACTGGCGCATCGTATTACCTGGTTATAACAACATGGAGATAAAGATGGAGCCTTTGGCTAAGGCAGTATATCTTTTGTATCTAAAGCATCCTGAAGGTATTGCCTTTAAGCAATTGCCTGGTTTTAAGGAAGAATTATTGCAATTATATAAACTGTTGAGACCATCAGGGCTTACCGGTAAAGCCTTGCAGAGTGTAGAAGATGTGACTAACCCAACGCTTAATTCTATTAATGAAAAGTGTGCCCGAATACGAGCTGCTTTCTTGGGGCAGTTTGATGATTATATGGCTAAGAGTTACTATGTTGACGGTCCTCGTGGTGAGGCAAAGAAGATTGTGTTGCCAAGGAATCTGGTTGTCTGGGAATGAAGTGGCAGAGCATGACAAGATGATTATTATATAGTTTTAATCATTGCAGATTGTGGAAGCATAAGTTACCATTTGTTTGGCAGCATTTGCAAGTGATATAGCGTATATATCTAACTTTTTGTGCTTTGAAGCATTCTGCCTAAGTGGTGTACTTTTGAATGATTATTTGGTATTCTTTTTATGTTATACAATCTTTAGGGAGCACAATGATTGTGCTCCCTAAATCTTTCACTGCTTACGGAAACAGTTGCCGATACTCAGCTGTGTCGAAGCAAGGACATTTCTTGTCGGGATTGAGGGTGTTGTGCCCAACAATCAAGGCATTGGGGTAGTCCTCCTTGAGTCTTGCCAGCAGGTTCATCAGGGCAATCTCCTGACCACCTGTCCGGGTGTCGGCTTCATTACCATGGCAATCCAGGCCACCTTCCAGGCAGATGCCAATGGAGTGCTTGTTATGGTACTTGCAGTGGGCACCTATCATTTCAATGGGGCGTCCTTCTTTGACTGTACCATCCAGCTCAATGTAATAATGGTAGCCGATGTCTTTGTAACCACGGTACTTCATGTGATCTTCCCTGCATTTTTCTGCCGTATAGCGACGGTCTTCTCTTGTTGCAGAGCAGTGCAAAATGATTAATGTAATACTTCTCATCATATCAATTAATGAATAATGAACAATGTTCCTACGCAACCCTCCTTAGTGGCGATGACACGCAATCTCCTTCCAATGACAGCTGTATAGTTGTCGGAGATTCTGGGTCAAACCCATATTGAGGGTAAAAGAGAGAGGCAGTTCCAATACCTGCCGTACTCAAGTCATGGGTTGAAACCTCTGTAACATGTTGAGGTTGCATCAGCCCCATGCAGCTGGTGGTGCCGAGGGCTGTCAGGAATGCGGTGAGTGCAGCTACTATCACCTTCACTGCCATCTCAATGATTGTCTTTCTTTTCACTTCGTTCAATGAATAATGAATAATGAACAATGAACAATGAATAATGAATAATTGTCAATTGTCAATTGTCAATCGTCAATGGTCAATGGTCAATTGTCAATTGTCAATCGTCAACGGTCAACGTTCAACAATCAAATATCCAAGTCATCACCACCGCCACCGTTGTCGCCACCGCCGGTATTGCCACCAGAGTTACCACCGGTATTGCCACCCGTGCCGCTGCCACTACCAGAGCCAGAGCCGGAAGCTGGACGAGGAGGGATAGAGATATCCACCGTGGTCTCACCAGCCTTGATGGCCTTCAGCAGAGCCGCCTTCTCACGCAGGGTAGGAACCAGGTTGTACTCGGCATCGTCCGCCAGGTTGCGGAATAATGCACCCGGGCTCCACTTCACCTTGACCTTGCTAATCTGAGTGGCAGGA
>JAEEGL012907335.1_pt1 | contig 17310 bp, 13 predicted proteins | sample 9134231 | NCBI WGS metagenome assembly JAEEGL01 (sample SAMN16246548, study PRJNA631951) | gut metagenome | biome: gut microbiome; feature: rumen; material: fiber-attached | host: Bos | place: Iran: Karaj | collected 2018-10
ACCCTTTGATATTCCGGCCGTTTTGACAATGACATCGGTGCTGGCCTTTTTATACCCGTTTTCGGCAAACACCTTAAGGCAGGCGTTTATGATAGCGTCCTGCTTCTCTTTTTTTACATCAAAAAACTTCGGATTCATCCCGTTTCCCCCAAGAAATACAACGCATTTTGAAATGTATTACTCATGCGCCGATTTGCCCTGCCAAATCGTGCGCTTAGGCTCAGTCTTCGGATTGAGCCGATCCGATCCGTTTTTGAGATCGGATCATCTCCTCATGATCAGTATCGGACATACCGTGCCCGTGATACGGCATATTGTCCGTTCCCCATATATACCTTCCCCTTATGGCAGTCAAAATAATGACGACCCCATGTCCTTATTCTGACTATACCAGTCAAATAATAGCACAGTTAACATAACCCGTCAATCGAAAGATTGTAAGGAACTGTTCAGTGCTTAAAATGCCTCATTCCCGTGAATACCATTGCGATGCCGTACTCGTCGGCCTTGTCGATGGATTCCTGATCACGTATGGAGCCGCCGGGCTGGATTATGGCGGTGATGCCTGCTTCGTGGGCCGCCTCAACCGTATCGGAAAACGGGAAGAAGGCATCCGAGGCAAGCACGGCTCCCTCAAGCACATCTCCTCCGATAAGCTCTCTTGCGTGATCAATGCACTGTTTAGCGGCCCATACCCTGTTGACCTGACCGGGGCCTATGCCCACGGAACGGGTATCCTTGACCACCACTATGCCGTTTGATTTTGTAAACTTGACTATCTTCATTCCGAAGCGCATGTCCTCAAGCTCCTTCTCTGTAGGCTTAACCTTAGTCACCACCTTAAGCTCCGCCTCGTCATACAGCTCGGAATCTATGGTCTGAACTATAATACCACCGTTGACCTTCTTAATATCATAAGCATCCTTCGGCTGGGGCTCTGAAATATCTTCGAGCCTTAAGATCCTTAAATTCTTCTTTTCCTTAAGAAGCTCCAGAGCATCACCGTCGTAGGCCGGCGCCACCAGCACTTCAAGGAATACGGGCTTTATCGCCTCCGCAAGCGTAAGGCTGACCTTCCTGTTCACCACAAGGATGCCTCCGTAGATCGAGACCTTGTCCGCGCTGAAGGCCTTTTCCCAGGCCTTAAGTATTGCTTCCTCCTCCGTAGGGGCGCAGTCAACCACACAGTCTCCTTCAGCCACCCTTACCGAGCCCACACCGCAGGGGTTTCCGTGTTTGCAGGCCACCACTGTGGGATCCGTAAATTCCTTAAGAAGCTCCAGAGCGCCGTTGGTATCGTTTATATTGTTAAAGGAAAGCTCCTTTCCGTTTAACTGAACGGCATCCACGATAGAGCCCTTCTTTTTTCCTATCTCCCTGTAGAAAGCCGCCCTCTGATGAGGGTTCTCCCCATAGCGCATCTCCTGCAGCTTATCATAGGTAAGGGTAAGGGTCTCGGGAAAGGCCTCATCCTTCCTCTCCTTTTTAAGATAATCCGCGATCATCGCATCGTAGGAGGCGGTATGCATAAATACCTTCTGCATCAGATAAAACTTCGTATCAAGGCTTACCTCCCCGTTTTCGCGAAGTTCACCGATCACCTTCTCATAGTCGGCCGGATCCGTGATCACGGTAACGTCCTGATAGTTCTTTGCGGCGGCCCGAAGCATGGAGGGTCCGCCGATATCTATGTTCTCCACCGCCTCTTCCCGCGTTACCCCATCCTTTAATATGGTCTCCTTAAAGGGATAGAGATTAACGATCACAAGGTCGATGGTATCTATTCCAAGCTCCTTAAGCTGCTTCATATGCTTAAGATTGTTCCTGATGGCCAGTATTCCCGCATGGACCCTGGGATGCAGGGTCTTTACCCTGCCGTCAAGGCACTCCGGAAAGCCGGTGAGGTCCGAGATCTCCGTAACCTCCACGCCCTCGCTCTTTAACTTTTTAAAGGTTCCCCCCGTGGAAATTATATCCGCGCCGAGAGCTATAAGATCCCTTGCAAGCTCCACTATCCCTGTTTTGTCCGATACGCTTATCAATGCCTTCATTGTACATATTCTCCTTCTTTGTCTGACATATAACTCTTATACAACCCTAAAGCTCCAGATATTTCGATTCGAAATCCGCCTCAGGCATGGGCCTGTCAAAATAATAGCCCTGAATGCTCCTTACCTTCATGTCGGAAAGGCAGTCAACCTGCTCTTCTGTTTCTATTCCCTCCACACAGAGCTTTATCTTAAGCTTTTCAAACAGCTCTCCCGCGGTGCGGATAAAGGAACGGGCGTAGGCATCCTTTGTCAGGTTTTTAACAAAGTCCTGACCTATTTTTACCGTATTGACAGGAAGCTCTTCGATCCGCTTAAAGGACAGGTTTCCGCAGCCGAAATCGTCAAGGGCGATCTGGCAGCCTAAGCTCCTTACCCCGTAAAGCACCTCCTCAAGCCTCTCAAAATAAGGAGGTTCAAGGGTATCCGATATTTCCACCACAAGGTTCTTTGGATTTACGGCAGTATCCCTTAAGGCAGCGGCGAGCATCTCCGGAAAGCTCTCCTGCAAAAGCTCCTCCCCGGAAAAATTAAAATGTGCCTTGAAATAGGGATGCCCGGTCTCGTTCCATTTTTTCAGGCTTTTTAAGGTCTTTCTGAGAAGATGCGCCCCTATGGGTACGATGATCCCCGTCTGGGTCGCATTCGGAAGAAAGTTCGCAGGTTCTATAAAACCCAGGGACCTTGAGTTCCACCTCATCAGAGCCTCAACCCCCGCGCATTTATTGTTCCTCTTAATATCTATGATCGGCTGGTAATATATCACAAACTCCTCAAGCACCCTGGGATCTATGTGAATATTGCCGAAATCTTTGACGGCGGGATGAACCGGAGCAGAAGCGGACACTCCCTTATCCTCCTCCGTCTCCTCCTGCTTTTTCTGAGTTCCTTCAAACAGAGAGTACAGAACGGCATATCTTCCGTCCACCCACTTGATGACATTTCTCCTCAGATCGTAGGTTTTCCCGGTCTTTTCGTAGGTGATCTCCGTCCTGAGATCATTTCTGTCATCATCTATAAACAGAAGAGCGTCTAAAGACCCGGTTCTTATCTCCTCGGAAAAGTCCTCCTCCATCTGCTTGTTTACAAAGATCAGCTCTCCGGTCTGCTTATCCTTTACGCAGATATAGCTTCCCACGTTGTTAAGGATGACCTTCAGTGATACGTAGGAGGAGGTAAGAGCCTCCTTGTTCATTCTCTTGTCATAAATACTCTGCAGTATCCTTGCCGCATCCCCGAAGAACTTTATGTCCTCCCTCTCCCAGAGTCTCGTGGGATCGTTATCCGCAAAGACGATATAAAGGCTCACCTTCCTCTGCTGTCTCGCCGAAAATATCGGAAGGATCACAAAGCCTATTATTCCGAAGGACCCAAGCCACAGCCTGAAATCATAATCTATCTCGGTCCTTGAGGATACCACCATCGGCTTTGACCCGACCTGTGCTGCATACTTAAGCACCTCTGATCTGTTGACCCTTTCAATTACGGGATCCGCGTTCTCAGACCTGTATTTTCCCTTAACCTCTACCGTACTCCTTTCGGGATCCGGAGCAAAAATATAGGTATGGGATATCCCCGCGCACTCTCCGGATATCCTGGCCAGCTCTGTGCAGATATTTTCAAGGCTCTCGTCCGAATCCAGAAGCTCAAGTATCCTGCTCATGGCCTCGGACTGCTTTTCGGCAGCCGCCAGAGCCCTTTCGTTTGCCTTAAGCTTATCGGCCGTAGCCCTTTCGTTCTCCAGGAGCGAGGTACTGTTATATATCCTGTTATATATCTCCCTCAGAAAATCCAGGCCTCCGAAGAAGATATTTTCATCCACCACGGATCTGATGTTAAAAACAGCATCCTCTCCGTCGGGGTCATAATAGATCGCGCAGACGATAAAGCACAGCACCGCTTCCTTGCCCGACTTGATGGCAACGGCCGCTATCTTCATATTGGAAAATTCCGTATTCTCTACGATCTGCTCCTCCAGCCTGGTCTGCATCACCCTTTTATAGAGATCCTCTATCTGATCCTCGTTCAAAAGCTCCGCCACCCGGTTGGTCTCCCGCATATCCCTTCCGGAAATATCGGTGATCTGCCTTCCCTCTCTGTCAATGGCAAACAAAAACAGACCGGAAACGTCCGCAAAGTAATCCTGGTCTCTTTGCAGCAGATTCCGATCCAATATCATCGAACTGTTTTTCGCCGGTTCTGAATGCCCCTCTGTCCCCATGTTTTTTCCTCCGCGCCGATCCGGTTAACCGGATCGTTCGCTTAAATTCAAACTTAAGTCTGAATCGATCCGGTCTGTTTCTTATTGATCTTTCTGTTAAACAGGTGTATCCCGATCAGGGTGGATATCAAAAGATACAGAAATCCCAAAAAGATGGTAAGCGGAATATTTCTGGCCGGATCAGCCGGATAAGGTATCAGCGAAAAGAGCTGTGTCACCACCACTGTCCTCAGCTTCCTGAAGGGCTCAAGCTTAAAAGGCTCCGCCGCAAGCAGCATGATAAACCTTTCGAACAATACGGTAAGCCCCAGATAGCAGAGATACGGCTTAAGCTTCCCCCCCTTGTCAAACATGAACAGAAACATATTGCTTATCCCGATCCCCGCAAGCCACAGCGGAACCGCGTACAGCATTTTCTCAAAAAAATCCTTTATCTCGTAAAGCCCTATCGAGCCCTCGGAAAAATGGAATATAATCGTTATCCCCAGAAAAACAGCCAGGGTTATGACAAGAAACAAAAGAGCCAGAAGGATGGAAGCCAGCAGCTTTACGAGATATACCTTTGTCGGGCTCATCCCCTCACGAAGCATAACATTGTTATCTTTACTCGGATATTCCCTGCCGAAGACCATATCCGCGATCAGGATACAGGAATAATAGGGAATGAAGAAGCACCAGGTGGCATAGGTCATTATATTGTATGCAAAGGTACCCTCATTACTGCCGTATATGCTCCGAAACGCGATCACAGCCACGTTTGAGAGTAAGCAGAGAGCAAAGATCCCGATAAGATATATCTTCGCAAGGGGAGTCTTTCTCCCTGCATTAAACTCTTCTATTATATAACTTCCCATTTAAAGCTAATTTGCCTCCGTGAAATAATTCGGCGCTTCCTTCGTTATCTGGATATCATGGGGATGGCTTTCCTTCAGTGAAGCAGCGGATATCTTGACAAATCTTCCGTTTTCCTTAAGATCCCCGATCGTCGGAGTGCCGCAGTATCCCATGCCTGAACGAAGCCCTCCGATAAGCTGGAAGATCGTATCCTCCACCGTTCCCTTATAGGCTACTCTTCCCTCAACCCCTTCGGGCACCAGCTTCTTTGCATCGTCCTGGAAGTACCTGTCCTTAGAGCCGTTCTCCATTGCCGCGATGGAGCCCATTCCGCGGTATACCTTATATTTTCTTCCCTGATACAGCTCAAAGGTTCCCGGCGATTCATCACAGCCCGCAAAAATACTTCCCATCATACACACGTTTGCGCCCGCGGCTATTGCCTTTGTCATATCTCCCGAAAACTTGATGCCGCCATCCGCGATTATGGGGATATTATATCCCCTGGCAACCTCATACGAATCCATGATGGCAGATATCTGGGGAACTCCGATCCCTGCCACAACTCTCGTGGTACAGATGGAGCCGGGCCCTATTCCTACCTTCACCGCGTCACACCCGGCCTCGATAAGCGCCCTGGTTCCTTCCCCCGTTGCCACGTTTCCGCCTATGAGCTGGAGATCCGGGAATTCTTTCTTTATCATCCTTGCACACTTAAGTACATTTTCCGAATGGCCATGAGCGCTGTCCAGCACCACCACATCCACCTTTACGTTTACAAGGGCCTCCACCCGTTCAAGGACATTTGCGGTTATGCCCACTCCGGCGCCGCACAAAAGCCTCCCCATCTCATCCTTTGCCGAAAGAGGATATTTTATCTGCTTCTCGATATCCTTGATGGTGATCAGCCCCTTAAGGCAGAAGTTTTCATCCACGATCGGAAGCTTTTCCTTGCGGGCTTTGGCAAGTATCTTCTTGGCCTCCTCAAGAGTTATGCCCTCTCTTGCGGTTATAAGGTTCTCGGAGGTCATGCACTCCTTTATCTTTCTCGAGTAATCGGTCTCAAACTTCAGGTCACGGTTGGTGATTATACCCACCAGCTTCTTGTTTTCCCCTTCTGTTACAGGCACTCCCGATATCCGAAACTTTGCCATCAGATCATCGGCATCCTTCAGGGTATGCTCAGGTGAGAGATATATCGGATCGGTGATAACTCCGTTTTCGGAACGCTTTACCTTGTCAACTTCGTCTGCCTGTTCCTCAATGGACATGTTTTTGTGAATTATCCCTATACCGCCCTGCCTTGCCATGGCTATTGCCATCCGGTGTTCGGTAACGGTATCCATACCCGCGCTCATCATCGGAATGTTGAGACTGATGGAATTAGTCAGTTTTGTCGAAATATCCACCTGGTTTCCCACCACATTGGAATAACCCGGGATCAACAGAACATCATCAAAAGTAATGCCTTCCGAAACTATACGACCCATACAGAACCTCGCTTTCTGAACTTTTTATTTTTTAGTCAACGTCAATAATGAATCGGCGTTTACTGCATTTTATGATAAAACCTTTCTGGGTGCCACCAGCTTTATCGCCTTGAGCATCTCCTCATTAGGCTCAAGCTTGACGAGCATCTCCGTCTTTTCATCATGATAGGCCAGGTAATAGGGCTTGTGGCCCTCTCCCTCCATGCCCGAGCTGTAGTCCTTTATCTGCACGTTCCTGTTTAAGTAAGAATCAAATTCATGGGAAGAAGCCGGCGCAAGAAGCTCCATCTTTATAAGATCCAGTACCAGCTCCTTTTTTCTTTTCTGCTTGGACATGATCTTATCGATGCTTATCTCCTTGTCAAGATAGAGATATTCATATTCTATGCTGAGCATCGGAAATACAAAGTATCCGGCCAGAACCCCGATTATCACTCCGATGATCAGCATAAAGGGGATCGCAAAGGACAGTATCAGGCAGACCGCGCATAAAGCGATCATCCCTCCCTTAATAAGGATACTGAAGGGATTGGGCTTTCTCTCTACCAGACATTCAACATATGTATCGTTCATCTTATATCAAATCCTCCACCGCGCCTCCGCGCCGATCTGCTTTAGCAGATCGTGCGCTTTAGCAGATCGTGCGCTCTTGCGGATCGTGCCGATCTCAACCGGCCGTCAGCAATTCGCATATCCTGTCCACCGTTTCGGGCTCAAGATCCGGATAAAGCGGAAGGGTAAGAACCTCCCTGCTTGTCTTAAGAGCCTGGGGCGTCATTTCCGGGTCAAATATTCCTCTGTAACAATCAAAGGCGTTCGTGATCGGATAAAAATACTTCCTCGGATAGATTCCCTTTTCCTCCAGGCGTCCGGCCGCCTCATCTCTGGAAAAGCCGCACTCCTCCTCTTTAAACAGCACCGGATAATAGGAATAATTAGAGATCACATCCTTCTGCGGGGCGTTTAATATTATCCCCTTTCTTCCCGAAAGGCCCTCGTTGTACCGCTCTATGATCCTTCTTCTTTTTTCCAGCTCCTCATCGATATGCCTGAGATTGCACAGTCCCATGGCGGCGCAGAATTCATTGAGCTTTGCGTTGGCGCCGCAGGCCTCAACATTATTATCCCGGCTTATCCCGAAGTCCTTCAGGAGATATACCTTCTCACCGAAATCAGTTTCTTCATTATTATAACATACCGCTCCGCCCTCTATGGTATTAAAAACCTTTGTGGCGTGGAAGCTGAAGCAGGAAGCGTCCCCGTAGGTTCCTATGCCCCTTCCCTTATAGCTTACACCAAAAGCGTGGGCAGCATCATATATCACCTTAAGCCCGTATTTTTCGGCTATCCTGTCTATTTCCTCAACGTTGCAGACATTCCCGTATACGTGCACCGGAAGGATCGCACAGGTCTTATCGGTGATCAGATCCTCGATCTTATCGGTATCGATGGTATAGTTCTTAGGATCTATGTCACAGAATACAGGCTTCAGGCCGCATCTTATGATCGCATGGGTAGTGGAGGCAAAGGTAAAGGGCGTTGTGATGACCTCCCCCTTCAGTTCAAAAGCCTGAAGGGTCAGCTCGATCGAAGCATGTCCATTCGTAAAAAGCTCTATATTATCGACTCCAAGCCTTGCCTTAAGCTCCTGCCTGAGCCTTTCATGCTTCTCTCCCATGTTCGTGAGCCAGTGATTATCCCAGATCGATCGGATCTCATCTATATACTCATCGATCGGAGGAAGAGAAGACCTGGTAACCAGTATCTTATCATTCATGATCAGGCCTCCGCGCCGATCTGTCTCACAGATCGTGCGCTTAGGATCATACTTTAGTTTGAACCGATCCGGTCATGGAAACGGGCCGGATCATTTCCCCTATATTCTGTAAAGTATAACAAAAAAGGCCCTTATAATCAATGAAAAAAAAGGATGTATAGGGTATAATGGATATTGTGTGTTACTATTCACGGCCCTGAAGGCTGTGAACAATATCCATTATGGGGGAAAAGCATGTCGAGCGTTGAAGAAGATATCAGAAAAGAGCAGAGGGAACACCTTCGCCGTATGAATACGAAGGAAAAAGCGGCATACATCTGGGGATATTACAAGTGGCACATGATCGGTGTCCTGTTTGCGATCATCCTTATCACCAGCCTGATACATGACATGCTTCAAAACAGCCGCCCCGTATTTGTCGATATCCTGTTGTTAAACACTGACGCAGGGTTTGATGCCGGTGAACGTCTCGTCTCCGACATAGCCTCCTTTTCCGGAGTTGATACCAGAGAATACAGGATAAACGTGGATTCCTCCCTTTATATAAACGAAGATGATTCTGTACCTCCCGGTCCTGTGGCGGCCGCCTCCGCCCAGAAGCTTCTGGCTCTTTATGCGGCAGGTGAGGTAGATGTGATGGTCGCTCCCGAGGTTGTCATAGAAAGCTATCTCAGAGCCGGGATCTTTACCGATCCCGAAACGGTGCTTGAGAAATCTTATATTAAAGAGCTTGAAAATAAGGGTTACGAACTGTATTTCAGAAAGCTCAGTGAGATGACCGATCCCGAGAATATGGATGAAGCCTTTAAAGATCGGGATGTATGTGTCGGAATCGTTATAAACAACAGTAGCTATTTAAGTGAAACAGGCGTATATGACGGGCTTTCTCCTGATTCGGAGACAGATGTTATATTTACCTTTTCAAGTGTCGGACAGCATTTAGATAACGCTCGTTCTTTTTTAGATCTGATCACCCGGTGACTCCTTCTCGATGGTTCTGTTTATTTCCCTGAATTCTCTGAAGGCCTTTCTTCCGATATTGAAAATGCGCTTCATGTTTATTGAATTCACTCCACCCTGCCTCGGACGGAAGGTGATGGGAATATATTTTACCTTTAGCCCTTTCTTCTTATAGATCACGGAGATCAGCACATTGGACAGGAAGTAGTCCCTGGGGATAAGGCCTATATACTTCTTAAGGGTTTCGGCCTTCATAAGCCTGAAGGGCGTGTTCGCATCGGTAACCGTCACTCCAAAGCATATCCTTATAACGGCCTTCAGGGTTTTTGTAACTACGATCCTCGAAAATCCGTCCTGTCTGCCGGCCCGGCTTCCGATGACCATATCATAATCCTCCCTGTTCTGCCAGAACCCGGCAAACTCCGAAGGAAGGGTCTGGCCGTCCGAATCTGTCTGAAAGATATAATCGGCCCCTCTGTCGATGGCTAACCCGTATCCGTACAGGATGGTAGCTCCGTGCCCGCTGTTTGGCTTGGTCACCGGCTCCATAAGGGGCCTGTCCTTTGCCAGCTCCTTAAGCTTTTCATAGGTGGAATCCTTACTTCCGTCATTGATGATGAGGAGCCTGGATTCTCCCTTGCCGTCATGGGTCGCCACCACCGGATACCAGTCATTGACCACATTCTCGATGTTTTCTTCTTCATTATATGCGGGAATAACAATATACAATTTATCCATTAAACACTCCATTTCTTAAGTATCTCCTCAAGCTGCCGCAGATTTTCCTCTTTTCCGTACTTAAACGCTGCCTCCTCAAAAGCAGCCTTATCATAGCAGAAGCCCCCGGGCCTTAAGAAGCGCAGAACTGCCTCCTCTATTGCCTTTTCGCCCCTGCTCATATCTATTCTGAGCCCCAGCCTTTCCGGCTCGATGACCGCGGCCACGTTTCCGATATTGCTTCCGATAACCGGAGTTCCCACGGAATAAGCCTCTATGATGGTCATCGGCAGCCCTTCATACCACAGGCTCGGAGCCAGAAGCGCCTTTGCCCTTCCTATGAGCTCCATAAGCTCATCATGTAAAAGCCTTCCTTTATAGCTTACGTTTGTAAGTCCCTTCTGCCTTATGTGATCAAGGCACCACTCCTTAAGGGGACCGTCACCGCATACAGTAAGCTCCGGCCCATCACTTCCCATCAGCTCCCAGGCCTTAAGGATCTCCTTAACTCCCTTCAGTTCGTCAAGACGTCCCGCGTAGATAAAGCCCTTTCTGAGATCCCAGGGCAGACCTTCCCCTTTATACTGTGTGAAATTGGGTTTGACAAAACATCTTTCCTTTTTGATCTGTGAAAGAGCAAGGAGCTTATCCCTGTTGAACTCCGTCAGACAGATATAGTACAGTTTTCCGTAGATCCCCCGCCATCTGTGGTATTTAAGTGACAGAACACAGGCCAGAGTAGAGACAAAGCTGTTCCTGTAGCATTTATGCCTCAGTGAGCACATAAGCCCCCTCTCTATGCAGTCTTCGCAGACATGACCGTCCCTGTAGAGGGCAGCCCCCGGGCATAGCAATCTGAAATTATGTATTACCTGAATTACGGGAACCTGCGACCTGAGCGCGGCATAGTAAACGGACGGGCTGACCAGCATCAGTGTATTATGCACCATTACAACATCAATGGACTCCTCTGCTATGAGCCTCTTTATGTCACGATATGTTTTATTCGAATAGATAAAGGAAAACGGAAGCAGCAGTTTTTTGTAAGCAGGCATTTCGTCAGTCTCGCTGTTATGCCTTGTATACAGGATAACCTTATGTCCTGCTTCCCTTAACAGTCTGCTTTCATTATCAACTACCACATCCTCCCCGCCGGGCAGCCTGTAGTAATTGTGAACGATCAAAATATTCAACCCCGCCCCCAACCCTGCGCCGATCCGCCTTGGCAGACCGTGCACTTAGGCTCAATCTTTAGATTGAGCCGATCCGATCCGCTTTTTGGATCGGATCATTTCCCGTGCCGATTTGCTCAGGCAAATCGTGCACTTAGGCGTGAACTTCAGTTCACGCCGATCCGATCTGCTCTGCAGATCGGATCATTTCCATATACAAGGACGCAGCTGTCCGGAACATGCCGGGCCCGAACAGCTGCGTAAAAGCCCGATCAGTCAAGCATCTCCTTAAGAGCGGAGGCAGACATTGCTCCTACCTTCTTATCCACAAGCTCTCCGTTTTTGAAAAGACCGAACATGGGAATACTTGCCACATTATATTTTGCCGCAAGGTCACCCTCTTCGTCCACATTGACCTTACCGACCTTAACCTTGCCGTCAAGCTCCTCGGCAAGCTTCTCAACAACGGGGCCCATCATCTTGCAGGGGCCGCACCAGGGTGCCCAGAAATCTACGAGTACGGGCAAATCCGACTTAAGAACCTCAGCCTCAAAATTACTTTCATTTAATTGTATCTCTGCCATAATGACCTCCAAAATTCAAACCAAAATATCTAAAGCTGCTTTATCTCATGATACCATATACCCGGACAAACCGCCATACCCACTTATAAGTATTCAAAATGCCCCGTGAATGGTATGCTGTTATATTTTTCCTTCAGCGCCCTTGCACAGATCGCTCCCTCATATTCCGCGTTTCTGTCGGCGGTCAGATAGAAGGAATCAGCCGCGTCCCTGTCGGTCTCATCCGTCAGTTCTTCACGGGACATCCTTCCCGGATGAAACAGGATCTCAAGGGTACGGCCGTCATGCTCTGCCCTTTTCACCATTCCCGGAAACAGCTTCATTATCCTCTCCTTATCCATCCTCCCGCTCATTACAAGCCCCCAGAGGTACATGTGAGCCCGTCCGTTTTGTTGATCATTTCGGTCAATTGCTCCGGAATAAAGATTAAGTATCATGTTCTTAATTATATTGACGGGTCTGTAGCTTCTAAGGAGAGAGCCTTCTCTTAAAAAAGGCAGCAGAGGCTCCTTCGAATTCCTGATGTATTCCACCTCAAGGCCTCTTTCCTCTATCAGCTCAAAGAGAGCCTCCCTGACGATGGGTATATGATGGGAGTGCTGGTGACTGTCGATCCTGAGCTTTTTCTGTGCGCAGGGTATCCCCTTCTCCTTTGCTATGGCCAGGAGTTGTTCAACAGTAGCCCCGACCTTTTTGACCTGTTCGGTCATTTCCTTTTTCACAGAGGCTTTGACCTTACTTCTTTTAAAGGGATTATATGATGCAAGGAAAAGGCCTCCCCATCCGGTTTCGGTCAATGCTCTTTTCCCTTCCCTGCCTTTGCTTAGACTGAGTCCCTCAACGAGGTTTATATGAACCGAAAGCATGGGAAGAAAGGGGAGACTTGGGAGCTCATCCTTCAGCATTTCGATGCATTCCCCGTAGGCGCTAGTATTGGGAACAATACTTATGCTGTCCAGTATTCCCTTCTTCATCAGCTCGAGCATCTCCCTTGAGGTGTTGATGCTCAGGGCATAGTCATCCGCATGTATATCGATCCTGATCTTTCCGCTCATGTAAAAATCCCCTGTTCATGCCCGGCTCTCCGTGCCGATTTTCGAAGCAAATCGTGCACTTAGGCTCAATCTTCAGATTGAGCCGATCCGATCCGATCTTCGGATCGGATCATTTCCTCTTCCCTCCAGATAACGGAGTCTATGATATAATGAGGCCTGTGCTTTGTTTCCATATATATCTTCCCTATGTACTCCCCTATAACTCCCAGAGAGATCAGTATCACCCCCGCCGAGATTAGCAGCACGATCAGAAGAGTGGTATATCCGGGTACGTTTTTCCCCATTATCCAGTCCACTATGCTTATCACTCCCAGAACCAGACTGAAGACCACAGCAAGACATCCCGTTATCCCGATGATATGAAGCGGCGTAGTACTGAAGGAGGTGATCCCGTCCATTGCTAGGGTGAGCATCTTTTTAAGCGTATACTTTGAGGAGCCCGCCTCCCTTTCCTTAACATCAAAATATACTATGTCGGAAGGAAAGTTCATCGCAGGGATCAGTCCTCTTAAAAAAAGGTTTACTTCATTGTAATCGGCCAGCGCATCCAGCACCTTTCCCGATATCAGCCGATAATCCGCGTGGTTGGTTATAACATTGCTTCCGAGAGCCCGCATGAGCTTATAATACATGGAAGCAGTCGTTTTCTTTAAAAAGCCGTCTGTATTTCTGTCGTTTCTGACGCCGTATACTACCTCACTGCCCTTTTTATACCGGTCAAGGAATTCATCCAGAGCTTCAATATCCTGCTGAAGGTCGGCATCTATGGTGACCACTGCATCCGCGTGCCCTCTGGCGGTCATCATTCCCGCAAGTATGGCATTCTGATGGCCTTTATTCCCCACAAACTTTACAACAGAAACATAGGGCCTTTTTTCGGAGGCTTCATACAGCAGCCTGAAGGTCGCATCCTTGCTGCCGTCATCCACGAACAGCAGCCTGCTGCCCTTTGCCACGGTTCCGGAGTTCTCAAGCCTCTCAAGCTTTTCCGACAGAACCTCTATCGTCTTATTGATGATCTCTTCTTCGTTATAACAGGGCACCACCAGAACCAGTACAGGCTTTTCTCTGTTATATTTATTTCCCGATTTTTCAATCCTTCCGGTATCCATTATGCCGTGCCCTCCAAAGCCCGATATTCCGCTTTTCTGAGTATACCACAATCCCATCCACAAAAAAACCACCTAAATTCGCCGCCGGAACGCAACGCCGTTTTATCTGGTTTTTTTCTTATATTTGTTCTATAATCGTTAGGTCCGGTCAGAACCTGAAGAAACGATCCGAAGCTTGAGCATAAGCGCACGATCTGCGGTGAAGACCGACACGGGTATGACCGGCTATCTTTCAAAAAAGGAATTCATTATGCAGCAAATATATTATCTGTTTAACCATCTCAGCCTTCTTGCAGTTTCATTGATCTGTGCAGTCACCTTGTTTTACCTGCTCAGAAAGCCCGCGGCCCAAAAGAGCTCTGATAAAGCTTCCGAAAGCAGCGCGAAAATCGATTCCTTTTGGATAGTGTTTCTTCTGCTGTTGTTTGCGGTCTTTCTGTTTTCGAGATTATTTCATTTAAGCTTCCTTCCGGCGGGGCTTCACCTGGATGAGGTCGGCGTAACCTACGATGCCTTCAGCCTCTTAAACTTCGGCACCGACCGCCTCGGCAGGGCTTATCCCGTCTATCCCACAAATTACGGAGACGGAAACAGCGCCATGTATACCTACCTTGAAATGTTGGTGCTTAAGTATCTTCCTCTGTCGGTCATATCCATAAGGCTCCCGGCCGTATTATGCTCGATCCCCTGCTTCTTTGCCTCCTTCGGCATCGTTCTTGAGATGTATAAGAACAGGACGGCGGCTCTTCTGGGGCCTCTGATCGTTACGGTCACTCCTTATTTTTTCATGTCTGAGCGTTTCGGTCTTGACTGTAACCTGATGCTGAGCATAGTGACCGTAGCCCTGTATTTTCTGACCAAAGCGGTCAATAGTGAAAAGAGCCGTTATTACGTCCTTGCAGGTCTCTTTTTCGGCCTCACCCTCTATACCTATATACTTTCCTATCTGATGCTGCCTCTGTTTTTCCTGCTTCTTTTTATTTATCTCATGCTCACGGGAAAGTTTTGTATCAGAAAGTTTTTATCTCTCTGTCTCCCCTTCGGTCTTCTCGGTATACCGCTCTTTCTGGAGCAGCTGGTGAACATGGGGATACTCCCCGAATTTCACTTCCTGGGATCCGATTTTATGAGGCTTGATGTCTACAGAAGCTCCGAGCTCTCCCTTTCCCGGATCCTTAAGAATCTTCCGAATATACTCTATCTTCTCTTCGGCGGAGACCCTCTGGTCTTTAATTCCTTTAATGAGTTCGGCCCCGTCTTCCGGTGCCTTATACCTCTTATCATTCTTGGGTGCGCCTCAGGCATAAAGAAGGGGATAAGATCCGTCCGCTCAGGCTCAAACCTCACTTTGAACCGTTCCGATCCGCTTTCGGGATCGGATAATTTCCAGGACAGGAAGCCGGAGCCGGCTTTCATCTTTGTCCTCTACGTTTTCAGTATCTACCTTGTTTCCCTCCTGCTGGCCTCCTTTAATACCTATAACAGCAACGGCATCTACATCGGTTTTGCCGTTCTTGCCGCAGAAGGGATCATGGTTTTGGTGAAAGCCCCCTCCCCTCTGCTTTTCAGACAGATATCGACAGTCTTCATCCTGTGCCTTACAGGAATAGCCTTTCTTCTGTACGGAGAGTTCTATTTCAGGAGGCAGATCGCAGTTTACGGAAAGCTTCCGGTCTTTATCTCGACCGAGCCCGGAGATATGCTTAAATATGTTGAAGAAACCTATTCTCCCGAAGGAGATAGAAAAATATATACGGAGATCAACTATCACGAACGTGACTATGCGGATATCTGCATCGCTCTCTTTACGGAAACCGACCCTTCTGTATGGAGAGAATATGAGGAAAATAAGGAAACCTCTTCTCCCGCCTTTATGGGAAACATAGCCTTCAATTTTCCGGAGGAATTTGATGAGAATGAGGACGCGGTCTATATACTTGGCACCGACTGGAACCATATCGTATCCTATCTTTCTTCCATAGGATACAGCACCGATACTTCCTTTGACGGATATACGATCGTATATAAATGAGCGAGATAATGATCCGACTCAAAAAACGGGTCGGATCGGCAACAAACAGGCATCTCCCTGCGCCGGTCTGCATTGCAGATCCTGCGCAGGAGGGATGCCCCGTTATTTATAAGGTAAATATTCAGTCTGCAGGATGAATGCCGTTTACATCATTCCGCCCATTCCGCCGCCTGCGGGCATCGCGGGAGTATCCTCCTTGATGTTTGCAACCACAGACTCGGTGGTGAGCAGAGTAGAAGCCACGCTGGTAGCATTCTGAAGGGCAGCTCTGGAAACCTTTGCGGGATCAAGGATACCATCCTTAACCATATCCACATATTCCTCGGTCAGTACGTTGAAGCCGATACCTGTCTCGGACTCACGTACCTTGTTTATGATGACAGATCCTTCAAGACCTGCATTCGCCGCTATGAAGAAGAGAGGTGCCTCAAGTGCCTTGCAGATGATGGCAGCTCCGGTCTTCTCATCGCCCTGAAGCTTCTCAACCAGCTTTGCGACTTCCTTCTGGGCATGTACATATGCCGATCCGCCGCCTGCGATGATACCTTCCTCAACAGCTGCTCTCGTAGCAGCCAGAGCATCCTCCATACGAAGCTTGGCTTCCTTCATCTCAGTCTCGGTAGCAGCGCCTACCCTGATAACGGCTACGCCGCCTGCGAGCTTTGCAAGCCTCTCCTGAAGCTTCTCCTTATCGAAGTCTGAGGTGGTCTCCTCGATCTGGTTCCTGATCTGCTTGATCCTTGCCTCGATGGCGCTCTTGTCGCCTTCGCCGTCAACGATGACGGTGTTTTCCTTCTGAACCTTGACGGATTTTGCTCTTCCAAGCATATCCATCGTAGCTTCCTTAAGATCAAGGCCAAGGTCATCGGTGATAACCTGACCGCCTGTAAGGATGGCGATATCTTCAAGCATTGCCTTTCTTCTGTCGCCGTAGCCGGGAGCCTTTACGCCTACAACTGAGAAGGTTCCACGCAGCTTGTTGAGGATAAGGGTTGTAAGAGCCTCACCCTCGATATCCTCGGCGATGATCAGAAGCTTTGCGCCCGACTGTACGATCTGCTCGAGCAGAGGAAGAAGATCCTGGATATTGGAGATCTTCTTATCCGTGATAAGGATGTAGGGATTCTCAAGCGTAGCCTCCATCTTATCCATATCGGTAGCCATGTAAGCCGAGATATAACCTCTGTCAAACTGCATACCTTCAACAAGATCCAGCTCTGTCAGCATGGTCTTGGATTCCTCGATGGTTATAACGCCATCCTTTGAAACCTTTTCCATAGCGTCCGCAACAAGATTTCCTACCTCGTC
>JAEEGL014318173.1_pt1 | contig 17310 bp, 13 predicted proteins | sample 9134231 | NCBI WGS metagenome assembly JAEEGL01 (sample SAMN16246548, study PRJNA631951) | gut metagenome | biome: gut microbiome; feature: rumen; material: fiber-attached | host: Bos | place: Iran: Karaj | collected 2018-10
GTAGAATACCGAAGTCTTGCCCAGCACCACGAAATAAATCACGTTCATGGCAATGTTCAGCAGGATGAACAGCATCTTCAGCGAGGCAAAGCGGATGGCACGTTTCTGGAATCGCAGATAGCTGAAGGGAATGGCCTGAAGGGCATCGAGTGCCACTACGACTGCCATCATCAGGAGGTAGTCCGGATGTGCTGCGTAGCCAAGGGCACTGCTGATAGACCCGATGAAACCGAAGATTAGCAGCAGGAAGACAGCTGTCAACGAGCCCACGGTAGCCATCGCTGTAGAGAAGACTGTATCAGGCTTATAGCGCTCATCGTTGGCAAAGCGGAAAAGGGTGGTCTCCATACCGAAGGTCAGCAGCACGAGGATGAGTGCTGTGTAGGCATAGATGTTAGTGCTAATACCATAATCGCCTGTTTCGTGAGGCATATAATAGGTGTATAGCGGCACCAGCAGATAGTTCAGGAACCTGCCCACAATACTGCTCAGTCCATAGATCGCAGTATCTTTTGCTAATGATTTCAGATTTGCCATTTTTACCTTTTTACCTTTTTACCTTTTTATTTTTTTACCTTTATGCAAAGAAAAGGTATGCTATTGCAATCGCCGCGATGATGCCTGCAAGGTCTGCCAACAGACCACAGGCCACAGCGTGACGCGTCTTAACGATACCCACACTACCGAAATAGACAGCGAGGATATAGAAGGTGGTATCCGTAGAACCTTGGAAGATACAACTCAATCGTCCGATGAATGAGTCAGCACCGTAGGTTGTCATCGCATCCACCATCATACCTCGTGCCCCACTTCCGCTCAGCGGCTTCATGAGTGCTGTAGGCAGTGCTCCCACGAAATCTGTGTTTCCGCCGCAAGCCTGAATACCATAGGCGATGCCGTCGATCAGCATATCCATAGCGCCAGAGGCACGAAACACGCCGATGCCCACCAGGATGGCTACTAGATAGGGGATGATCCTTACAGCCGTTGTGAATCCCTCCTTAGCGCCCTCGATAAAGGCGTCATAGACATTCACCTTATGAAGCAAGCCAGCCACGATGAAAACGATGATAATCGTCATCAGCAGGATGTTGGCTGTCGAGGTGCTCACCTTGTTCATCAGTATCGAGTCCATCTGTCCGAAACCCCAGATGATGGCTGACACCAGGAGGGCTGCGCCACCTAATGTCAGTAATATCGTGCGATTAAACAGGTTGATCTTCTGGTACAGGCTGGTGATGATGATACCTGCTAAGGTAGAGAAGAAGGTAGCCAGCAGGATAGGGATGAAGATGTCTGTGGGCTGTGCGGCCCCCATCTGGGCACGATACACTAATATAGAAATAGGTATCAGCGTCAGTCCGCTCGTGTTCAGCACCAGGAACATGATCATCGGGTTCGAGGCAGTATCCTTCTTCGTGTTCAGCTCCTGCAACTGCTCCATCGCCTTCAGTCCGAGTGGGGTAGCGGCATTATCCAGTCCTAGTATGTTGGCTGCGATATTCATGAAGATCGAGCCAGTAACGGGATGCCCCTTGGGGATGTCAGGAAACAGCTTCACGAAGATGGGACTCAGCAGCTTTGCCAGCACATTCACGATGCCACCTTTCTCACCAATCTTCATGATGCCAAGCCAGAGCGAGAGGACACCAGTCAGACCTAATGAGATCTCAAATGCCGTTTTCGATGATGAGAAGGTAGAATCCATCATCGCTGGGAACACGTCAAAGTCTCCCAGAAACACCAGTTTCACCAAAGCTATCACGAAGGCAATGATGAAAAATGCAATCCAAATATAATTCAGTACCATATTGCCTGCAAAGGTACGAATAAGTGAGAGATTTTCCAAATTTATTTGAGAAAATCCGAGCGTGAGTACCTTCGAGCGTAGCTCAAAGATAGTGCAAATCGAGCGAAATGCAAAATAAAACCCGTTTTTTTTGCATTTCCGAGATGCAGCCTATCTTCGCGACTTGTCGCAAAAATACACATTTATATGCACATTACAAAGTTTTTCCATAAAAAAAGAGGCACCTGCTCACGCAGATGCCCCCTCCAATAATAGTATATAAGTATTTGATGTTATCTTATTCATTGGTCTGATTGTTCTTGTACCAAGTGTTCCAAGTTAAACCATCTTCTTTTCGAACATATTTACTGAACTTGCCACCAAACTTGTCGTCAACGTCTTCACGCTCGTCGCACCAATCGTCGTAGTCAGTACCAACGGCAATCTTGCTAGCAGCCTTACCCTGATCTGCTGACAGAGTGATTGTCTCACCAGACTTCATCACACGGATATAGATGCTGTTAGCGATAGCTCCAATAGTAGTTCCTGACCACTCATTGGCATTTAATTCATATTCATATGGGTTATACTCATTATGCAGACCAGGTGCTGTGTTGATCATTGTCTTTTCTGTGATGTTTTTATCTTTATTAGCCAGAGCGAAGTATTCGTTAACAGATGGACGGTTGGCGCCATCTTTAGTACCACCAATCCACATTGAAAGCTCACCACCTGCAGCAAGTATCTTTATAGACACCTTATTCTGAGTCTTGTTCCAAATCACATCGAATACGACATCATTAAAGTCGAAGTCCTTACCAAAGTCACTTGTTGTCAAGTCCTCAGCAATCACGCGGATAGTCTCGATCTCATCGGCACCACCGCCGCCTTCGCCGCCTTCATCATCGTCATCGTCGTCACCACTAACGTTGAAGCCAGGATTACAAGGTGTCGTATTAATTGTAATATCGGGAGTTCCTGATTGGAAGCCTGGAGCGTAGATATTTGCTTCAGAGCAATCATCATAATAATGAATATAAGGATACTGACCGCTATAACCTTGAGCAAAGTGCTCCTCAGCTGATACATACAGCTTTCCACCATAAGCAACATTGCCCTCGCCTAAACCATCTCTAATGACCTTATTTGCCTGGAATACAGCATAATCTGATCCAACACCCTCAAAACCATAGTGTGCAGTAGCAATACCACTGGCGAGAGCATTTAAATGAGCCTCGTTCGTAACTTTAAATACTGATCTTGAACCCATTGTAATCTTGTAAGGGCCTCCATTGTAACTTCCGTAAACGCCACCGCCATAGAAATTCTTGGTCAACACACCACCACCTGCATCTATTTTAAAATCACCTGAGCCATCGGCGATATTCATAAAGAAATTCTCTGTTACTTCTAAGAAACAGTTGTTGATAACGCTGGCACTCGTAGCTGTATATTCAAAGTTCTTTGTCTTATAGTAACCATTATTTACCCAAACATTATAATTGCTATTAATAGTTGTGGTGTTACTGATGGTTAATTCCGCATTGTTCTCTACTCGACCACTACCTTTTGTTAACAGATTAGCAGCATTCAAAGTACCATCATTTACAATGGTAGAGCTAGAATTTTCTACAGAGATATCGTTTGTAATATTAGCGGTTCCCATGTTGTAGAAGATACCACTATTGTTTACTTCTAATTTAGATACTGTTGTTGTAGTGGATGCTCCCATATAAAAAACTGTACCATTCAGTTTCAATTCATTACAAATCAAATCCGAACCAGGAGCAAAATAATACTCAACGTTAGCCTGAAGATTTTGTCCGTCTTTTGCTGGGATTTTCAGAGTTACACCAGGACAAACGAACACTCTAATTTTTTTACCAGAACCATAAGGCACATTACCCACATACCATTGATCAGTGGATTCAATGGTAACATTTTCTTCGCCTGTACCAGTTTTTACAATATACATGTCACAATAACCTTGTACATTAACATTTTTACTGGTATTTTCATCCATCCAGATTGTTTCGCCATTAAAGACTTTATACCCACCAGCATAGTATTCTATGTTGTCAGTAGGCCTTGTTGTAGGGATTTCAGGAGCTGATGGGAATGTAACTGTCATTTGTTTCCATTGGTTATTATCATTAGGATCATTTCCCCATACAACAGGTTGTAATGAACCTTTATAATCATCATAGTCTCCCAAAGCACGAGTCATACCTCTTGTGCCAGCAACAGTTGAAGGACCGAAGCCCCAATCCTGAGTGGGAGCGGGCTCACCAAAGGTCTGAATGAAAGCACTTTCGTAATTATTCTGAATATTCTTAATCGTTCCGGCACTCCCTTCGTACACGTCGTTGGAACAGCTTGTAATCATGCCGCCAAAGGTTAATGCGACAATTCCTGTCATCAAATACTTATTCATAATTCTAATCTCCTTAATATATGATTGTTTTTATAAAATTCGCTTGCTTAACTCTTATATACTATTACGTAGTTTTTAAATACTGCTGCAAATGTACGCAAAAAAGTGATAGGATAATAGTTTGTTGGGTTAAAGAATATTAAAATGGCCGCAATCGTTTGCGAAAATCAACTACTTTTTGGTTAATTTCTGTATTTTTGCAACATCAAATAATATAAGTATATAAGTATGATGTATAATAAGTGGCATATATTAGTTTGTTTTTGTTGTGCGACATTAGTTAGTAGCTGTGTTCGTAATCAGTTTAATCTTGAACGATATGAAGATATTATTCAAGAGATGTCACCTGTAGATAATGTAGATGTGGACCACGATTGGCAGTTGATTACCACAAAGACGCTGATGGTGGACCTCTATGGCTTGGAGGATATTGAGCGGGTACAGATCCTGACAGACAATCCGGTAGTCAACGACCAGGCTACTATCCTGGGTGAGGCATACGTAGAGGATAAGACGAGCATATTTATGTCGGTTTCCTATCCTGACCTTCAGGAGACGTTTTATGCTGCCGCTATCGACAGCGAGGGCAGATATACCATCGTGAAGTTTGATTTAGATGATAGCAGCGTGGTCGATTTTGATAATCCCGTTGCAAGCAAAGCAAAGGTGGGGGGCTACTATCAGGTGCAGTCATTCTCTTATCTGTTTGAGGAAGAGTATCCTGAAGCTGGCGATTATGACTACAACGATGTGGTGGTGCATTTGTCGATGAGGCGTACGGCTCCCAGAGTAGTGCGTCTTAGCGTAAAACTGAATGCAGTAGGAGCTACCCAGCAGTTGGCTTTCGCTATCAATCTTTCTGGCTTTAAGGCGAGTGATATAGCGAAGGCAGAAGCCGAAGATGGGGCTTCATTTGACAACGTCTCTGGTGTGGATTTCCCTGATCAGATGAGGATTATCATGAAGCAAAAGGATCTTCTGCTGACTGGCTTGAGCCAGGAGGCTGTTCTCAATATCTTTGCTGATGCCCATTGGGCTACTGGCGATAAGCTGAGTACAGATTACGGTGTCATGACACGTAGTTTGTATAATGTGACCTATCAGAATGATGATACGCACAGAACCTTTATCCCTAGAGAGATCACCTATGTGCTGACTTTCAAGGATGGAGTTGATCTTAATATGCTGTCGCTTGGTAAGTTTGATCCTTTTATCATCAAGGGTTATAATAGTGCCAACTGGGAGGTACACACTTATGCCTACCATAATTCAAAGGTGCTGTTCGCTTATCCTGGTCAGAACATTGTCAGTCTGCCTTGGGCGCTGAGCGTTCCAACCAGCAACTTCCGTTGGCCGCTTCACGCTGTGAAGCTTGGCGGCAGAAAGGAGGGAGCTTCTTTTGGTGCTTATCACACCTTCGACCATTCCTTCGGAGAATGGGCGGAAGATAAGGATGATGCTACTGATTGGTATCTGTACCCGGATCAGAGCGAAGTTTACAATAAGTAGGGTTGTGTTCTTAGTAATTCGCATAGAAAAAACGGCACTTACGATTATTTCGTGAGTGCCGTTTTTAGTGGACCAGCCTGGGCTTGAACCAGGGACCTCCAGATTATGAGTCTGTTGCTCTAACCAACTGAGCTACAAGTCCGGTGATCAAGAGCTGTTAGCTCTAATCGGCTGCAAAGGTACGCTTTTTCCATCAAAAATCCAAATCTTTTCCCAAAAAGATACAAAATAAGTGATTCTTCTTTGGCGGTAATAGCGATTTTGAGTACCTTTGCACCCATGAAAACGATTATTCTTTCTGAGGATTTTGTGTTGCAGGAACCATCGGTAGCCACAGTGGGTGTGTTCGATGGTGTGCATCGCGGCCACCAGTTTGTGATTGGGCGTGTGATCGACACAGCCCGTAAGGCAGGGATGGCTTCGGTGGTGGTGACCTTCGACCGATTGCCCCGTGAGGTGCTTGATCCTTCGTTTCAGCCTCAGATGCTGACCACGTTTGAGGAAAAAGAGGGTGAGATCGCTAAGTTGGGTGTAGATTATCTTGTGGTATTACCATTCACAAAGTCAATGGCAGCCTTATCGGCACAGGCGTTCATGCAGCAGGTACTGAAGAATCAGCTTGGTGTGAAAACACTCTTTACAGGCTATGATAATCGTTTTGGTCACAATCGTGAGGAAGGGTTTGATGACTATGTGCGCTATGGTCAGGAGTTGGGCATTGAGGTGCTGCGCGGCGATGCAGAGATGATGTCGGATGGCTCGAAAGCAATCAGCTCGTCTGAGATCCGCCAACTGTTGGGAGTAGAGGGTGAGTTTGAATTGGCAATTCGTTATCTGACGCGTCCTTATCAACTGCGTGGGCGTGTTGTGCAAGGAGAGCATATTGGTCGAGAGTTAGGTTATCCTACGGCAAACCTGGAGGTAGAAGATCCTCGTAAGATTATTCCAGCGCCAGGCGTATATGCCGTGCTGGTGCAGATGGAAAATGATATGAACTGTCGGGCTGGGATGATGAATATCGGCAACAGACCTACCTTTGGTGGTGATAAGCAGACGCTTGAGGTGAATATCTTTGATTTCAGTGATGATCTCTATGGGAAAACGCTGATTCTCTCGTTTGTGCATCGTATGCGCAACGAGCAGAAGTTTGATTCCTCTGATGATCTCGTGGTCCAGTTGGAGAAAGATAAGGAACAGGTAAAACAGCTTTTGAAATGAAGAATGCAATCATTTATACTGTGATATTTGCCGCCATTCAGGTGGTGGTGAGTTTTGGTGTGCAGGGAGCCTACATCTTGATATATGGGTCAGACGCGAGGATAGATGCTATGGGCATGATCATTACGATGGCACTATTTAGTGTGGCGGTGATGGCTCTCTTCCTGCTGACGAAATGGGCAGAGGTGTCACGCCACTGGGTGCGCACGCGCCCTTGGGCTGTACTCTTCTGGTGTGTGATAGCTGCCTTGGGTGTGATCATCCCTTCTACTTGGTTGCAGGAGCAGATGCCTGAGTTGCCGAATATGATGGAAGATGAGTTTGGCATGATAATGAAGGAACGTCTGGGCTACCTGGTGGTAGGACTTCTGGCACCGCTGGCAGAAGAACTGGTGTTCCGAGGGGCTATCCTGCGCGCCTTGCTCCGTTGGCACAAGAATGCCTGGGTAGGTATCGCCATCTCTGCAGCACTGTTTGCAATGATTCACATGAATCCTGCCCAGATGCCTCATGCTTTCCTGGCAGGGCTGTTGCTGGGATGGATGTACTATCGTACGGACAGTATCGTGCCAGGTGTGGTGTTCCACTGGGTGAACAATTCTGTGGCGTATGTGCTGTATAATCTCTATCCTGATCCCTCGCTGAAACTGGTGGATATTCTTGGCGGTCAGCAGCAGTCGGTGTGGCTGGCATTGGCTTTCTCGTTGCTGATCTTCCTGCCTGCACTCTTCCAGATGAACCTCCGTTTTAGAAAATGATCCTTTAAGGTATAAAAATGAAGTGGGCTGCCAGAAATCTCTGTGCAGCCCTTGTCTTCCGTGTTAGCATTTTTTGAAATTTGAGAGAATGAGAAACTTCACAGTTTCTACTACGTGAAAATTTTAGTTATTATTAAAAGAAAGCATAGAAAAAATAATCTTATTCAACTAAGGTGGGTGTATCAGTACTGGTCTCTTTGAGACTGTCTGTCACCTCTGCCTGAATGGTGTTCAGCACATTCACAGAGTCCACCTTCTCTTTATGGTATTTGGCATAAGCATCCTTCGGATCATCCCATCCCCACTCCCATGGTGCCTGAGCGGCATTACCCAGTGTGAGCACGATGGCAACGATGGCTGCTGCCCTGAACAGGGGAACCAGACGGCTTCTGAATGAAACGGTCTTTGCCGTAGGCACTTCACCGATCTGCTGAAGGATACGTGCATCAAAGTCTTCGCCTAAAGGCTCATCCTTTTGCTGCTCGTACGTGAACAGAGCCTGATACTTCCTGAGTCCTTCAGGAATATCTTCTTGGCTGAAGAAAGCGCGAAGGATAGCTTCCTCCTGGAGTGTGGTCTCACACGCCCAGTAGCGCTCCAATAGTTGTTCAATGTACTTATAATCCATATTCCTCTGTTTCTAAATATTTCTGTCGGATGGCCTGACGGGCTCTGAAGATGTTGATTTTCACCTGATCCTCGCTGATGGCCATGATGTTTGCAATCTCTTTATAGCTCTTTCCTTCGATATCACGTAACTGCATGACGCTTCGCTGTTTCTCAGGCAAGCTATCGATGAGGCGGCGTACCAATGCAAGACGATCTTGATGCATGGCCTGTTCCTCAGGATTGGATGCGTAGCTGTTGTCAGGGGCATCGTGCTCACCTTCATTCAGACTTTGGTTCTGGTTTTCCATCCGCTTGATCTTGTCGAGTGCCATGTTGCGGCAGATGGTCAGGCAGAAAGCTTCTATGGATTCGATTTGATCCCACTGGTCTCGCCTGTTCCAGACCTTGATCATGGTTTCCTGAACAATATCCTCTGACTCCGCAGGGTTGAGAGTGATGCGGAGGGCAAGCCTATAAAGCTCGTTTTTCAGCGGTAGGATATCGTTTCTGAAACTGATCTTTTTCATCCTCTCTATATTGTATGACGATTGAAACAGGGGAAAGTTACAATAAATGGCGAAAATTTTTTCGCCATTATTGTTTTATGATTGTACCATGTTGACCATCGATGGCAGTAGCGAGGGTGATGATGACTCTGTCAACGCCTGCATCGATGGCAGAGAGAGCATTATCTATTTTTGGCAGCATACCGCCACTGATGGTGCCGTCGGCCTTAAATTTAATAAAGTCCGCGTGCGTGATAGTAGGGATGACGCTGTCGTCGTCATCGGGATTGCTGAGCACCCCTTTCTTCTCAAACGAGAAGATCAGCGTTACGTCGTAATAGGGTGCAAGAGCCTTGGCGGTCTCACTGGCAATAGTATCGGCATTGGTATTCAGGATATGTCCCTCGCCATCGTGTGTCAGGGGAGCCATCACAGGGGTGATACCTTCCTCTATCAGTCGACTGAGCATCTTGCCGTCAGCCTGATCTACATCGCCCGCATAGCCGTAGTCGATACCGTCTTTGACAGGACGCTTGTGACTACGGATCACATTGATATCGGCACCCGTCAGTCCGAGGGCATTCACACCATTGGCCTGCAGGCGGGCTACGAGGTTCTTATTGACCAAACCACCATAGACCATTGTTACCACACTGAGCATGTCGTCATCTGTGATGCGTCGCCCATTGATCATCTTCGACTCGATGCCAAGTTGAGAGGCTACCTGTGTAGCCTTGCGACCACCACCATGCACCAGCACCTTACGTCCCTCGATGGCACTGAAGTCCTTCAGGAGCTGTGCCAGCTGGGCTTCGTCTTCGACAACAGCCCCGCCTACTTTTACGATTGTGAGCTTTTCTTTCATATTCTAGTTTTTCTAGATGACCTAGATATTCTAGTTATTCTAGATAAGTATAACCATAGAGACCACTGCGATAGTTGCTGAGGAACTCTTTTCCTTCCTCGAGTGAGATCTTACCTTGTTTCACGCTCTTAGCCACCCATACCTCCAGCTGGCGAACAAGCTTTTTGGGATCGTATTGCACGTAGTCGAGTACTTCAGCTACCGTCTCACCATCAATAATCTGGTCAATATGGTAACTGCCGTCCTTCTCAGAGATATGTACGGCATTAGTGTCGCCGAACAGGTTGTGCATATCACCCAGGATCTCCTGATAAGCACCAACGAGGAACACGCCCAGATAGTAAGGCTCGTTCTTCTTCAGCGGATGAACAGGCAATGAATGGGAGTTATTGCGGTTGGTCACGAAGTTGGCCACCTTACCGTCAGAGTCACAGGTGATATCCTGAATGGTGGCGTTTCGTGTTGGGCGCTCGTCAAGTCGTTGGATAGGCATGATGGGGAAGAGCTGATCGATAGCCCATGAGTCAGGCAGGCTCTGGAACAGTGAGAAGTTACAGAAATATTTGTCAGCCAAAAGTTTATCGATGTTCATCAACTCCTCGGGGATATGCTTCAGACTTTTGGTGAGGATGTTGATCTCATGACAGACACTCCAATACATGGATTCTATCTCTGCACGAGTTTTCAAGTCAACGATACCGTGACTGAACAAGTCGAGCACTTCTTCACGTATCTGCTCAGCATCGTGCCAGTCCTCAAGGACGTTACGGGGTGAGAGGTTGTCCCAGATCTCATAGAGATCCTTTACCAGCTGGTGGGAGTTCTCATCGGGCTCAAACTCCTCAGGCATCTCAGGGAGTGAGGCAGTCTCCAGCACGTCAATCACCAGCACAGAGTGGTGGGCAGCTAATGAGCGTCCGCTCTCAGTGATGATGTTGGGGTGGGGCAGTCCGTTCTTGTTGGCAGCATCTACGAAGGTATAGATACAGTCGTTGACATATTCCTGGATAGAGTAGTTCACACTGCTCTCGCTCGATGGGGAGCGTGTGCCGTCGTAATCGACACCAAGTCCACCGCCACAATCCACGAAATCCACATTGTAGCCCATCTTATGCAGTTGGATGTAGAACTGCGAGGCTTCGCGCAGAGCCGTCTGAATACGACGGATTTTGGTGATCTGAGAACCGATATGGAAGTGGATCAGGCGCAGACAGTCGCGCATATCCTTCTTGTCAAGCAGTTCCAAGGCGTCCAGAAGCTCAGCACTTGTCAAGCCGAACTTAGAGGCATCGCCACCACTCTCTTCCCATTTTCCTGAACCGGAAGAAGCCAGTTTGATGCGGATGCCGATGTTGGGCTTCACGTTCATCTTCTTAGCCACCTTGGCGATGATGTCGAGTTCGTTCAGCTTCTCAACAACGATAAAGATACGCTTACCCATCTTCTGTGCCAGCAGAGCCAGTTCGATGTAACTCTGGTCCTTGTAGCCGTTGCACACGATAATAGAGTCGCTCTGGCACTGTACAGCAATCACGGCGTGGAGCTCAGGTTTTGAGCCTGCCTCTACACCCAGATTGAATTTCTTTCCGTGGGAGATGATCTCTTCCACTACAGGCTGTATCTGATTGACCTTGATAGGATAGACCACATAATTCTCTCCTTTATAGTCGTACTCCTCAGCTGCCTTCTTAAAGCAGCTCCATGTCTTCTCAATCCGATTGTCAAGGATATCGGGGAAGCGGAGCAAAACGGGAGGTGTCACATCACGCAGGGCCAGCTCGTCCATCACTTCACGCAGGTCTATTTGCGTGTTATTCTTACAAGGTGTGACATAGACATCGCCTTTCTCGTTGATGCCGAAATAGGAAGTGCCCCAACCGTTGATGTTGTAGAGCTCCTTCGAATCTTCAATGGTCCATTTCTTCATAGGTCTAATAATGTTTTTAATTTCTCGACGCTGATCTTGATTTTCTCGTAATTATCCATCAGGCTGACATCCAGGGTGTATTGGGCCTTGGTGTAATAGGGCTCACGCTTCTCCAGTTGTTCGCGGATAAACGTTATAAGCTCTTCTGGGCTTTTTCCTTTCAGCAGGGGGCGTTCAGTCTTGCCCATCAGCAGGTGGTCGTAGAGCACTTCAGGGGTAGCTTTCAGGTAAACCACCTTCCCCTGCTGGTTCAGATAGTCCATGTTATCAAAGAAACATGGTGTGCCACCACCGCAACTGATAATGACATTTTCGAACTCAGCCACCTCATGCAGCATGTTGTATTCTATCTTGCGGAAACCTTCTTCTCCCCGTTCGGCAAAGATCTGAGCCACTGATTTGCGCATGCGGCTTTCGATATACCAGTCGAGGTCGTAGAAGGTGATGCCCAGTTCCTTAGAGAGTGCCTTGCCAATGGTGGTTTTTCCAGCACCCATGTAGCCTATCAGGATAATGCGTGTCATCTGTTAGCTCTTCTTTACCGGCTGTGACTGGATGATCTTCATACATTCATCGTAGGTCAGCTCCTTTGCACGTTCATGCATGGCCTTTGGCAGTCGGTAGTTCTTACCGTCATAGCTCAGATAAGGACCATAACGGCCGTTGAGTACCTCAAGTTTCGTATCTTCCAGGAACAGTTTCAGATGCTTCTGAGTGTCTTGCTGACGCCTTTCTCTGATAAGTTCGATAGCCTCGTCGAGGGTAATACTCAGTGGATCGGCATCTTTTGGAAGAGAAGTGTATTTGCGGTCGTGCAAGATATAAGGACCAAAGCGGCCTGCGCCAATGGTGACGGGCTTGTTCTCAAACTCACCCAATTCACGTGGCAACTTAAAGAGTTCAAGTGCCTCATTCAGCGTGATGGTCTCCATAGAGTGCTCCTTTGGAAGTTGTGCAAATTGAGGCTTCTCCTTATCTTCAGCGGTACCGATCTGTACCACAGGTCCGAAACGACCAATCTTTACAAATACAGGACGGCCGCTCTTGGGATCGGAACCTAGCATACGCTCACCGGCCTTGTGCTGTTGACGGCTGTTGATTGTCTTCTCTACAGCGGGCTCAAAATTCTTATAGAAACTGCGCATCATATCCTTCCACTTCTCATTACCTTCGGCAATCTTATCGAAGTCCTGCTCTACCTTGGCTGTGAAGTTGTAGTCCATGATATCCTCGAAGTGATCCATCAGGAAGTCGTTCACCACGATACCGATGTCGGTAGGAAGCAACTTTCCTTTCTCAGAACCGATAACCTCCTTGCGGGTTTTCTGTGTAACCTGCTTTCCTTTCAGGATGTAGATGGTATAGGGATGATCCTCACCTTTCTTATCACCTTTCTGAACATATTCGCGCTGTTGGATGGTAGAGATGGTGGGGGCGTAAGTTGAAGGGCGTCCGATACCTAATTCTTCCATCTTGTGTACAAGACTAGCCTCAGTATAGCGCTGGGGACCTTGACTGAAACGTTCTGTAGCCATAATCTCACGGCGTGTCAGCTCCTGACCTTTTTCCATCGGGGGCAGGATATGTCCAAAGTCCTCCTGTTGCTCATCGTCGTCGGATGATTCACGATAGACTTTGATAAAACCATCGAACTTCACCACTTCACCCTGGGCAACAAACTGCTCACGAGTGCCGCTGATGTTGATGTTAACAATGGTCTTTTCAATCTCTGCATCAGCCATCTGGCTGGCGATGGTACGCTTCCAGATCAACTCATACAGACGTTTTTCCTGACTGGTACCCTCAATCTCTGACTGATCCATATAGGTGGGGCGGATAGCCTCGTGTGCTTCCTGAGCACCTTTGGCACTGGTATGATACTGGCGAGTTTTGCTATACTCATTACCATAAAGGCGGACAATTTCTTCCTTGCTGGCTCCAATGCAAAGCTTTGAGAGATTTACAGAGTCGGTACGCATATAGGTGATACGTCCGTTTTCGTAAAGGTGCTGAGCTACCATCATCGTCTGACTGACAGTGAAGCCGAGTTTACGGGCTGCTTCCTGCTGCAGGGTAGAGGTGGTGAATGGAGGTGCTGGAGTGCGCTTAACGGGTTTCTTGCTAATACTCTCTACACTGAAGGTTGCATCTTTGCACTTCTCCAGGAAGGCTGTGACCTCTTCTTCTGTCTTGAAACGGCTACCAAGCTGAGCCTTTACCTCTGTGGCAGAGCCATCGGCATTAGTGATGGCAAATACGCCATTCACATTATAATAGGTCTCGCTCTTGAAGTTCTGGATCTCACGTTCACGCTCCACAATCAGGCGTACTGCAACACTCTGCACACGACCTGCAGAGAGGGCTGGCTTCACCTTGCGCCAAAGCACTGGTGACAACTTGAAACCTACAATACGGTCAAGCACACGACGAGCCTGCTGGGCATTCACCAGATTCATATCCAGATGACGCGGATGCTCAATAGCTTCCAGGATGGCAGGTTTGGTAATCTCGTGGAATACGATACGGCTGGTCTTGTCCTTGTCCAGTCCAAGAACCTCGCACAGATGCCAGGAAATGGCTTCTCCCTCACGGTCCTCATCGGATGCGAGCCATACTCTTTCTGCCTTTTCTGCCTTTGAACGCAAATCGGCTACAAGCTTTTCTTTCTCTTCGGGAATCTCGTATTCTGGTTCGAGGGTTTCATCGTCGATACTCAGTTCCTTTTTCTTCAAGTCACGTATGTGGCCATAGCTTGACATGACCTTGAAATCCTTTCCAAGGAACTTCTCAATAGTCTTCGCCTTGGCTGGAGACTCTACAATCACTAAGTTTTTCTGCATACTTTGTCTCGTTTTTATTCTTACGGGCTGCAAAAGTAAGCAAAAAAGTGACTCACACCTTATTTATATATAGGATTTTTAGTTTTATTAACGATTGAGTAGCAAGAAGCGATGTACACCTTCACGTATCGAATGGAGTCCAAAACGCTCTACATAGACCTCTCGCAGGGGAATCCAGCTGCAAGCAGCTGCATCATCGGCAGCATGTATTTCTGCACCTTCATCAGCATGACAGAGGTAGAACATGTCGAGCGTATGGATATCCATACCTGAGTAGCGATAGATATTAGGGATAGAGAACAGATATTTCACCTCTTTAATGTCGAGTCCTGTCTCCTCCTTGATTTCACGGATGATTCCCTGTTCGCCAGACTCGTTGTTATCTACAAAGCCACCTGGCAAGTCGAGTGTGCCTTTTGCTGGCTCCTTGCCGCGCCGCACCACCAACAGCTCACCCTTGCTGTTCAGGATGAAGGCTGCTGTGGCGGAAGAGGGGTTCTGGTAATAGGTAAAACCGCACTTTGAACAGTGCTTGCTCTTTTCGTTATGTTCCTCAAACTGGTCGCTGCCACATTTCGGACAGTATCTGAAGATGTCTAATGGATGATTCCTCATACTATGTGATTACCAGTTATCAGTCCGGAAGGGAAACAATGGCAGGTTTGCACCGTTCTTTACATTGCCCAGTTGGAAGTTCTTAAAACAATAGCGCACAGCTACAGGCTTCTTTACCTTTTCAGAGGTGAGTTTGAGAGCCTCGTCCCAGTAACCACCTCCCTCTTGCCAGAAGTGCTGGGCTGTGGCAGGATAGAACACCTTATCCTCACCGGCAATTTCAAAGCCTTGGATATCCTCAAAGGGGGCATCGGTGTGGTAGTTGTTGTCAAGATGGATCAATACGGCATCACCCTCAATCTTCATATCCTTGAAGTTGGAACTCTGGTAGAGCACACCTTCAAAACCGTAATCACGGTTAAGGGCAGCATAAGCCAGGCGCTCACCTACCTGTTGCTTCTGGGTGGGATGAATCTGTGAGAACTCATAAGGATATACGAGATCGTTGGTGCATACCAATGCGCTGTTGGGAATGATTTGCGCAGCTTTGTATTGTTGTTCGCGCAACAGAGCACCGCTAATACCATTGACATCACCATCATCGTAAGCCCAAGGTGCAATCTGCACGAAGTAGAATGGAATCTCACCCAGTCCAAACTGGCTCCGCCACTGATCCACCAGCAGTTTCATACGCTGTGAGTACTGGTCGCCTGGGTCGCCCACGTTTGAACAGCCCTGATAATAAAGGATGCCCTTCACAGTGAAGTTCAAGATGGGGTTGAAGGTGCCGTTGCCCCATAGCAATGAACGATGATAGTCCCATTTGTCCCATTTCTTGCAGATAGCTACAGAGTCGGTGGGATCATTGGTATATTTCTCCAGGTTCTCCTTTGTCAGCCAGCTCTCTACGCGCGAACCACCTTTATTAGCTTCAATCAGTCCGATGGGGATGTTCAAGGCCTGATGCATGGTGCGGGCAAAGAAATAGCCTGTTGCCGAGAACTCTCCAACGGTATTGGGAGAACAGGTGCGCCATTCGCACTGGGCATCAGCCTGTGGCTCAGCACGCATCACACTGGGTATCTTTACGGAGCGCACTCCTGTATGATTGGCGGCATCGATTACCACCTTGTTATAGTCTTTGACAGGACACATCCAGAAGCCTTTGACAGGCATCTCCATATTCGATTGTCCTGCACAGACCCATACCTCACCACTTACAACATTCTGGATGGTCAGTGGTTCTCCATCGTCAAATGTGATGGTTAGAGGGTCGTATGAGGCTTTGGGGGTCTTTACCTTCACCAGCCATTCTCCGTTCTTATCAGCCTTGGCTGTTACGACCTGATCGCTCCAAGAGGTGGTGACCTTCACCGTCTTGCCAGGCATGGCCCAACCCCAGAGACGGGCTTCGGTCTGTTGTTGTATTACCATGTTGTCACTGATGAGATGGGGTAATCTTACTTTGGCCTGGATACCAATGGCCAGTGTGATGAGAACTGTAGAAAGAAGTAATCGTTTAAGCATATTCAGTTATTTTATAGTTTCTGCCTGCAAAGATAGTTAATTATTTGTAAACCATGCCATCAATGAACGATTTTTTATTATCTTTGCATGCAAAAATTTAAAACTAAAATGAAAAGACTCTATTTTTTATTCACCTTGTTGTTGACAATGTCATCAGCAGCATTTGCACAGAATGGAATAACAATGGAACTGTGGCCAAACGGCGCTCCTAACACCAGTATCGATCAGAATGATAAGGCAGAACTGACTGTCTATCTGCCTGATGAGAAGAAGGCTACAGGGCGTGCTGTGGTTTGCTGTCCTGGTGGCGGATATGGTTTTCTCGCCATGGATCACGAAGGACATCAGTGGGCAACATTCTTTAATAACCAAGGCATTGCGCTCATCGTGCTGAAATACCGAATGCCTCACGGCAACTGTATGATTCCCATCTCAGATGCAGAAGAGGCGATGAAGACAGTGCGCCGCCGTGCCTCAGAGTGGCATATCAATCCTGTGGATGTGGGAATCATGGGCTTCTCAGCCGGAGGTCATCTGGCTTCTACCATTGCTACACACTCAAAAGATGATGCGGCTCCTAACTTCCAGATCTTGTTCTATCCTGTCATTACAATGGATTTGGGCTTTACCCATAAGGGTTCGCATGACAATTTCCTGGGGGAAGGTCACTCGAAGAAAGAACTACGTAAGTTAGAAGCTAATTATAGCAACGACCTGCAGGTGAACCGCACCACCTCACGTGCATTCCTTGCTCTCAGCGATGATGATAAAAC
>JAEEGL016930500.1_pt1 | contig 17310 bp, 16 predicted proteins | sample 9134231 | NCBI WGS metagenome assembly JAEEGL01 (sample SAMN16246548, study PRJNA631951) | gut metagenome | biome: gut microbiome; feature: rumen; material: fiber-attached | host: Bos | place: Iran: Karaj | collected 2018-10
TGGAGAAGTACGATGTGGCTATCTGGGCTCACCATGGCATGTTCGCTGCCGGTGAGGATTTCGACCTCACCTTCGGACTCATGCACACAGTCGAGAAGTCCGCTGAGATCCTTGTAAAAACTCTCTCCATGACCAGCGCCAAGAGACAGACCATAACTCCCGATGACTTCAGACACCTGGCCAAAGACTTCGGAGTATCCCTCCCCGAGAGATTCCTCTTCGAGAAATGATGCCGGCCACAGGTTCATCGCATATTCATTACGCCCTCTTGTTTTACTAAAGGCCAACTCGCTTTCCTTTATTGCATGCTCCGAAAAGAACTTGCAGGCCGCGAATAAGGGGTATTATAAATGTCATGGTCATTACGGTGCGTTGCACCTACAACAAATAAAACAGAAATCCCTGAGCAAGCTCGGATTTCTGTTTTTTTGTTGATGTCACCCGCTGCGCGGGCAATGACCATGACATATTCACGTTATGACGCGACCTGCTGCAGACATTTTTCTCCGCATGCAGGAAAACGAGTTTTGGCCTTAAGAAAAACAGACGAGGGCATAAAATCATCTGCGCTGAACCTGTGGCAGGCATATTTCTCTACGAGGACTTTGGCTGAAGGAAATACATCGCAAAATTTGAGAGATAAAGGCTCGTAATTTGAGTAGTTAATATCAATTGTAGATGGTAGTGTTGAAAAATAGAAGTCGGTGGCTCTGAGTATGAATCAGGGGAAATATTTTTGCGAATTTCGGAATAAATTGGATTTGCAGAATAAAGGTAAAAATAATTAAAAGAAAGGGAAGAGAAGAATGATACCTACACACAGAAAAGTTACAAAGCAGATCAGATTTGTGGATGAGAAGGGGAATGCGTTGGGGAATAAGACAATCCATTTGAAGCAGACGGCGCATAGTTTCCTCTTTGGATGCGGAGCTTTTGAGTTTATACCTTATATACTTAAGGGCGATGAAGAGCATAAGCAGATCACAGAGAGTTGGCTGGATATTTTTAACTACGGAACACTTCCTTTTTACTGGGGGAATTATGAGCCTGTAGAGGGACAGCCCAATAAGGATGTACTGATGAAGACAGCGGAGTATCTTAAGAGCCGCGACGTAAGAGTGAAGGGACATCCTCTTTGCTGGCATACAGTCTGTGCGGACTGGCTTATGAAATATGACAACGAGACTATTCTTCGTAAGCAGCTCGAAAGGATAGATAGGGAAGTGACCGGATTTAAAGGTGTCATCGATATGTGGGATGTGATCAATGAAGTGGTCATCATGCCTATTTTTGATAAGTACGATAATGCCGTTACCAGAATATGCAAGGAGAAGGGCAGAGTGGGACTGATCAAGGAAGTTTTTGATAAGGCACATGAGTGTAATCCTGAGGCGACACTCCTTCTCAACGATTTCAATACCTCCATCAATTATGAAATACTGATTGATGGCTGTCTGAATGCAGGTGTGCCGATAAGTGCAATCGGTATTCAGTCTCATCAGCATCAGGGATATTGGGGCAGGGAAAAACTGGAAGAGGTACTTGAGAGATTTTCATCCTTTGGACTTCCGATTCATTTTACAGAGAACACTCTTATCTCAGGTGAAATCATGCCCGCACATATCGTGGATCTGAACGACTGGCAGGTAGATGAATGGCCGACTACTCCTGAGGGAGAGGAGAGACAGGCAAGAGAAGCTGAGGAGATGTACAGAATATTGTTCGATCATCCTCTTGTTGAAGCAATAACCACCTGGGACTACAAGGATGGTGCATGGCTCAATGCTCCCAGCGGATTCATCAGGAAGGACAATAGTCCGAAGCCTTCATATGAGATGCTTAAGAAGCTGATAAAAGAGGAGTGGATGACAGATATCGAAGTGACTACCGATGCAGAGGGCCGCGCTGTCGTAGAGGGAGTAAAGGGTGATTACAGCCTGAACGCAGATAATCTGAGTGCAACGGCAAACCTCACAGATGATGAGGAAATGACAATAGTTATGTCAAATATTTAAAAACAGAATCTGATATGTGCAAAGTCGGAAATTAAGAAGTGAAAAGTCAGATTAAAATGATAAGATTAAATGATGGGCAATAAATTTGTAAAGTAAGGGGAACTATAATGAAAATGCTTTGGCGACTCAGCCGTGAAGCTATACGTTACAGAACATTGTACGTCGTTGCAATACTGTCGACGCTTCTTCTGACGGCTGTTAATCTGGCTGCACCAAAGGTGCTGGCATCCATGACGGGAATCGTAGAACAGGGAGTGGATGAGGAAGGACTACATCGGATAGGAATTCTGACTGTAGCGCTTGTGGCACTTTATTTGTTTAGGGTGCTGTTCAGATTTTTGAGTAACTACCTTGCACACAAGGCTGCGTGGTATCTGGTAGGTGACATGAGAACCAAGGTATATGACAAGCTTGAACGCATGCACCTGGGATATTTCCATGACAAGCAGACCGGCGATCTGATGAGCAGGGTGGTAAATGATACCAGAGACTTTGAACTTCTCTACGCACATATCATTCCGGAGACCATAACCAATATCGTGACTTTTGTAGGAGTTTTGCTGGTGCTTCTGACCATCAATCCGAAGCTGGCACTCATCACCTGTATGCCGATACCGCTTATCCTGCTTTCGGGAGTTATCTTTTCTAAGAAGGTAAGACCGTATTTCCGCGCTTCACAGAAGAAGATGGGTGAGCTTAACGGAAAGCTCCAGGACAATCTCTCGGGAATACAGGAAATTCAGTCTTTCGGACGTGAGGAATATGAGTCAGGCAGAGTGGATGTTCAGAATTTCGACCACATTCGCGCCATGTTACAGGCACTCAAAATAAGTGGAATTTTCCATCCGTCAGTGGAATTCATATCATCACTTGGAACCATACTGGTGGTGGGATTTGGAGGATATCTCGCCTATAACGAGGGAATCAGAGTGCAGGATATAGTAGCATTTCTTCTGTACCTCAGCCTGTTCTACGGACCTATAACTGGTATGGCGAATCTGCTTGAAAATATGCAGCAGTCCATGGCCGGTGCGGAGCGTGTTCTCGCTGTGCTTGATACTCCCTGTGAGATCAGGGATAAGCCGAATGCGCGAGAACTTAAGAATGTCAGCGGTGAAATATGCTTCGAGAATGTGAGCTTTTCATACGGCGATGACATACCGGTTCTTAGGGATGTTTCATTCAAGTGCGAGCCGGGTAAAATGCTTGCGCTGGTAGGACCTACAGGTGTGGGAAAAACCACTTTGACACAGCTGATCTCCAGATTTTATGAACCTACTACGGGAACCATCTCCATAGATGGAAACAACATCGCGGATGTAACATTAGAGAGCCTCAGAAGGAACATATCACCTGTTCTTCAGGATACATTTCTTTTCAATGGGACGATAGCTGAGAATATCGGTTATGCAGTTCCGGAAGCTACAATTGATGAGATCATGGAAGCAGCTAAGGCAGCGGATATACATGACAGCATACTTGCGATGCCGCAAGGGTATGATACTCAGGTTGGTGAGAGAGGACTCAGACTGTCAGGAGGACAGAAACAGCGTGTAGCTATAGCGCGGGCGATACTTAGACATTCCCCGATCATCATTCTGGATGAAGCTACCGCTTCAGTGGATGTTGAGACTGAGAGACAGATACAGAAATCTATCAGTCAGATTGCAGGAAAACACACTATTATTGCTATAGCACACCGCTTATCAACGATCAGAAATGCTGATAAAATACTTGTTATAGAAAACGGGAGAATAACCGAGGAAGGTACCCACGATGAGCTGGTTGCCCTCGGCGGAAGCTATGCAAGGATGAACAACATTCAGAGCGTTGGAGTAAGCGCTTGACAGAAAGGTCAGGATTTAAATGGATTTTAGCAAATACGAGACATACGATTTTGACAGAATGAGTGCTTTTAATCTGTCCACCGGCTATAAAGAGCGCAGTTATCAGATGCACTGGCATTCCTATGGAGAGATTATCCAGGTTGGACCGGGCGATGTAAATAAGTTTAAGGTCAATCAGAATTCCTACGATGTCGTTGAAGGGGATTTTGTTCTCATGTGGCCTATGGAAATGCATGCAATCATTGATGCGGACAGAGAGGAATCATTGGTCATACAGTTCAGCAATGCGTTTGTGAACTCTCTTTTTGATCTTCAGAGAATCATGCACTTCTATAGAAATCTCCATGTCATCTGCATTAACAATCATAGGGAGCTTGTTAATGAACTGCATGGAATTACGGACAAGATGAAGGAGATATTCTTATCCGGCGCGGCGAATCGGGAGCTTAGATGCTGCATGCTGCTTATGGAATTCATGCTGACACTTGATGAACATCGTGAGGAGTTTGCTCCGGAACTCAGTGGAGAAACGCGCAATGGATATGAAGACGACGTATATCGGCGCATGGTGATGGTGACTGATTATATCAAAAATAATCTCACTGCAGATGATCTGTCTCAGGGGACAATGGCTCAGATGGCAGGTATCAGCAGGGATTATTTCTCCAGAATTTTCAAAAATGTCACAGGCATGAACTACAGCAAGTGGCTGAATATGATCAGACTGGAAAAAGCCACGGAACTGCTGACGCAGAAAAACATGTCGCTGACTGAGATTGCGATGCTCTCAGGTTTTCAGAGCATCCCCAGTTTCAATAGAGTTTTTCACGAAGAGAAGGGAATGGCACCGGGTGAATATCGGACATTATTCGTGGATGACATAAATAATATAGGATAAGAAGGTAAAGAAAATGGAGGTGGATTATGGGTATAGACTTAAATAGCATGCCTAAACTGGGCTTCGGATTGATGCGTCTTCCGGAGAATGATGGTGTGATAGACCATGAGCATTTATGCAAGATGGTTGATAAGTATATGGATGCAGGTCTCAATTATTTTGATACCGCATACGTGTATCACGGTGGTAAATCAGAGGTGGCTGCACGTGAAGCGTTGGTGAAACGCTATCCCCGAGACAGTTTTATGCTCGCTACAAAGCTTCCTGCATGGGAGATTAAAAAGCCCGAGGATGTTGATCGAATCTTCAATGAACAGCTTGAAAGAGCCGGTGTGGATTACTTTGATTTCTATCTGCTTCATTCCATTGAAGATGGTAATAACTATGACACCTATGAGAAATATGACTGTTTCAAATGGGGAGTTGAGCGCAGAGAAGAGGGCAAGATCAAGCACTTCGGATTCTCCTATCATGGAAGTCCTGAGCTTCTGGAGGAGATTCTTGATAAGCACCCTGAGATAGAGTTTGTACAGATTCAGCTGAACTACCTCGACAGAACCAATCCTGTTGTACGTTCACAGAAGCTATATGAAATCCTTCGCGACAGGAATATTCCGATCATCGTAATGGAGCCTGTGAGAGGAGGAATGTTGGCGAGCATGCCTCCGGAAATAGAGGCAAAATTCAAGGAGAGACAGCCTGAGAAATCTGTTGCATCCTGGGCTCTTCGTTTTGTGGGATCACTGCCGGGAGTTATGACAATTCTGTCCGGTATGTCAAGCGCAGAGCAGATGGATGATAATCTTGGAACATTCAAGAATTTCGAACCTCTCGCAGAGGACGAATTCAAGATAATAGATGAGGCGACAGAGGAGCTCCTCAGCATGCCTCAGATTGGATGTACAGCATGTAAGTACTGCTGTGACGGTTGTCCTATGAAGATAAGTATCCCTGATGTATTCAGGACAATAAATACGCTGCGTCGCTATCCTGATGACTGGAGATCCAAGAATTTCTATGCAGGACTTGTATCAAGAAGCGGTAAGGCATCTGACTGCATTGCCTGCGGTCAGTGTGAGAGCGTATGCCCTCAGCATCTGCCGATAATAGAGCTCATGAAAGAGGCAGCAGGTATTCTGGATTGATTGATAATTGCCTGTACCTATCCGTAGTGGATGGGTACAGGTGTTTTTATTTGCAGTTATTTCATTTTTACTTTCGAGAAATTTAATCTAACTTTTAAGCTATGATAAAAATTCAAACTCATGCCTATGATAAAATTATAAAAGGAATCCATTATCTGAAAGGATATGAGCCTGCAGTTATATTGACCACGGAAATAATTATTAGGAGGTACAGATATGACTAATAAGACGAGGATAATCATAAGGGAAATTGCAAGCATAACGCTTGCCGTAGCTATGGCATTCAGTATGAACTTTGTGGCTGTTCCGCAAAAAGCATATGCTGCAACAGGAAATCTGCTGGTAAATCCCGGTGCTGAAAAAGGTACTTTGGAGGGGTGGACTGATGGTTCTACAGAGAAATGCTGGATGGTGGGTTATAAAGGATCGATTAGAGGATGGGAACATCCTGCTGCACGCACAGGTAAATATTACTTCATGACAGGATGGCCGTCAGAAAGCAGATCACCCAGATATCTTTACCAAGACGTAGATATCACATCCTATATAGGAGGAAAACTGCTATACCAGGGTTATCTCGGTGGCTACGGCCATGATGATAAAGGTGGTATCAGACTTGATATTCTAGACGCGAACGGGAAAGTGATCGATTCAAAAGTTTCCGAAATGTATGCTTGTAATTTTGGCGACTGGTCCAAACTGGTTTCTGTAACCACCACTATCCCTTCAAACGCCAAAAAGGCTCGTTGTTATCTTGTTGGTGAGCTTCATCAGGGAGATGAAGCAGATGCATATTTTGATGACCTTTCCTTAACTGCAGATGGATACAGCACCCCGGTACCTGAACCTGTATCAGTCAAGGTTGATAAGGTTGTTATCTCCAAGATAACAGACAAAAATCCTAAGCATGCACATGGCATACAGGTGACCTGGAAGAAGCTGAAGAAAAATGTAACCGGCTATCAGTTACAAGCCAGTACCTCTAAGAAATTCAAGAAGTTATTGCTCAATAAGACCATGAAGGCAAGAAATAATGCATGGAACATCAAGGCGAATAAGGGCCAGAAGATTTATGTAAGAGTACGTGCTTATCACACAGTAAACGGTCAGAAGGTATATGGTCCATGGTCCAAGGTAAAATCAAAGAAAGCTAAATAAGTTTTTTATAAGAGAATGCCGCATTATTTTGCGGCATTCTTTTATTTTTGTTATAATATTAACGTTTTTATGCTTTGGAACATATCTGTGTAAATTGGGATAAATCAGTGTGTTTTTAATTTGAATCGCATTTGGTAATAAACTGAGTGTCAGAAGGAACTAACAACATTTCTGTATGATTTATAGGAAGGGGCTAATGATATGAAGAAGAATAGTAAATTAAGAGCTGTATTGTTTGGGGTGGTATTCCTGTTAATATTCCTGGGAATTCAGATAGTCATGGGAGCAGTAGGCGGAATGGTTGGTTCAACTATAGCAGCAATTATTTATGGAGCTGACGCTGACATTCAGGAACTGACAACAGCTATGATACCTGCGATCACTCTTGCAGCAGAGATTGCCAGCATTATCGTATTTGGAATATGGTACAACAAGAGTTATGTGAAGAAGGATAAGGAAGAGGGCACTTATGAGTCCGGATTTAAGAAAATTGCCAATATAAAAGATATAGTATTCATCATATCTCTGACAATGGTTGCACATTGTGCATGTGTGTTATTGTCCAAGCTGGTTCAGGTTCTTATTCCGGGATCTGCAGAGCTGTTTGATACAATAATGAGTTTGGCTGTTGGTGAAAATGATCCTATCGGCCTTATAACTGTAATGCTTGCAGCACCTATAGCTGAGGAGCTTGGCTTCAGAGGTGTGCTTTTAAAAAGATCAAGACAGACATTTGGTATCGTTGGATGTATAATCCTCAATGCAATCCTGTTTGGTATCATGCACCTGAACCCGCTTCAGAGCATATACGTTCTTCCGATGGCAGTATCATTCACATATATTGCAATTAAGTACAACTCAGTTGTACCGGCCATACTGTCACACATTATTAACAACTCAGTTGGTATGATGCTTCCGATGATCCTCAAGAGAAATACCAGCAATATTGAGAACGTAGTTATAATGGTTGTGTTCCTGGCACTTATGATATTTGTATGCTACAAAAAGCCGGAGAAAACAGCTGCTGAAACAGTTTAAATAATAACAAGAATATAAAGGGGCATCGCATGGGGTAATTCATGCGATGCCCTTGTTTTTATAAGACTACCTTATTTTTACCACTGTGCTTTCCGTCGTACAGTTTCTGGTCAACACAGGTGAACCAGTTATCCCCGGTCATTCCGGATTCGTAGGCGGCTAATCCGATAGTCATCGTCACTTTTATGACGTGACCTTTATAATTGAATGAATGATTCTCAATTGTCTGGCGGAAAGCATCCAGTTTCTTATAGGCCTGTTGGATGTTGTCCGTGGTTTTGCCCATGAAGATGTATTCCTCGCCGCCCCACCTACAGCAGAGAACATCCTCTTCCTTTTTTGCTATAGATGCAATTGTTGACAGGATATAGTCTCCGCATTTGTGACCGTAGGTATCATTGATCTTCTTGAAATCATCAATATCGGCTATCGCAACCCAATATCCATCAAAGCCTTCTTCCTTTTGGATTCGTTCAATATATTGAGACAGGTAATATCGATTGGGAAGTTCCGTTAATTTATCGTGGGACATCTGATATTCCAATTTGGCCTCTGACCCATTTACCAGAAATACGAAGATCTCCAGTATGAATATTATGATCACAAAGACAATAACACCCCATAGCAGTGGAAGAGCAAATGTGACTTTATCGGGAAGCTGATACGGGGCCGGATGCGCATGCTCATAAAGGAAAGTCCCCAGATACACTGCCATACCTATAAAGCAGAAGGGAAGCATTTTTACATACTTGATCTTTACTGTACGTCCCACATGTTCTGCGTATACAGCCAGCACGTTCATACCGATCAGAGTGATTTCGAAACCATGCCCCCACCCTGTGTAGATTACAGCTAATGACATATGAAAGGTTACTTCGAGAAAAACGGCAGGAGCGTAGACGGCAAGCCACCCCTTGTAGCTCACCCAAAGCATAACAAAATAGAACAGAATACTGAATATATTGACGCGAACCATTGGCCACACCCGACATTCATAGAACATGATGATCATCATAACATGAATCAGGAGAAAAACGGTGGCCATACCCGCAGCTATGATTTTAGCTCTTTTCAGGTTCATTACCATGGCAGTAACTCCGATATTAAACCTATCGTTGACAGTTCCTGAATTAACAAATTAATCGTATCATCGGCAAAAAACATCGTCAACACGCCCCAGGCCGCAATTAGCCTGTGTTTGTAAAAACAATATTAAGAAGGTCTTATTTCTTTATTAAATTGATTCCCGGTCGGTCGAAACAGGTTCAGTAAGGGGTACAATTATGATTAATAATTGAGCTTCTATAGGAGGTTTGCATGAACAAGAAACTGTTAAATGTAATCCTGGTTGTTGCTTTAATGCTATCCTTGGGAACGACACAGAAAACAATTGTCAATGCCGAGGAAAATGTAACCGCCACCTACACGGTGGTGTCCGGAGATTGTTTGTCTTCTATTGCTGATGAAATTCTGGGAGATAAAAAGCGATGGAAGGAAATATATGAGCTAAATAAGGATACCATCAAGGATCCTTCACTGATCCATGTAGGCCAGGTTCTGATCATGCCTGATGGTGCCATTGAGGAGAACTTCGGTGTATCGGAGATGGATGAAATCATAACAGATGAGTCGTCCACCCAGGACGAAGAGTCTATTGCTGCAGCTCTGAGTAAAGAGCGCATAGCAAGGATACAGGAAGTAGAACCATCTGTCACTGCGCTCCTACAGGAGATGGAAACCGATGATGTAAAACTGGTAGGTCTCGACTTCCGCATCAAATCAGAGGAGAGCCTGACGCGAAAGATAATATCGGATTCTCATGACAAGGAGGTATCTCTTGAAGAAGCACTTTCAGCAATAGCTGATGTACTCAGATATACGCTATGCGCAGAGGAAGCTATTTATACGGAAACAGTTGATAGTACGCTGAAAAAGCTTACCTCATCCGGAATGAAAGTAATAGGATTCAAAAACACCTGGGGCAGTGAAGCTTACAAGGGTGTTAATACCAAGATTGAGACTGCTGACGGTGTGATATTTGAGCTTCAATTCCATACGCCTAAATCCTTTGATGCAAAGCAGGAATCTCATGCTTATTACGAAATAGTCCGATCGGAAGATGCAACCGAAGAAGAAAAAGCCGAGGCTCAGGCTAAGGCAAATGTAATATTCAGCAGTTTCCCTATTCCCGACGGAATTGTGGGATATGAATGGAAGGACTGAAAATCACTTAACTGAAAGGACCGTATACTATGGAAGAAGTAAGATACTATCGTTTCGATGTTGGAAGCGTGGTCATAAGACAGACAGGCGATCTCATTGAAAAAAAGGGAAAAAGTGGTGTCTGGGAAGAAGCGCCACAGCTTCGACGCCGGATTTTGTACGGAGACACGGATGTGATTGAGATATCAAAGGAAGAAGCCGAGAGACTTGCCGGAGAAGAATTGTAATCCGTAAGATTCATAAACGAGAATAGGCTGTTCAAATGAAAAAACATTTGGACAGCCTTTTTTTCTCATCCGGCAAAATAAAATGGGTTAAAAGGCAGTATTAAATGTACATAATTGATAAGAAACAGTAGTATTGTATATATAGAGAAAGCAGACCTTTTGGAGAGGGAATGGGGGATTTATGTTTTTCAGGAAAAAGGCAGAGAAGAAGACTTATGATAAAGAGAATAAGAAGCCTGTGATCAAGGCCAGTATATGTAACGGCGAGCAGGTGGCAGGTTTTATGGATATACATTCAGGGGCTTTTGAGGAAGTTATGCTGATCAAAGATAATGCGGATCTGGTGGCATTCATGGACCAGTATGGCATTGAAGATAAGATAGAGAAAATATACTAATGTGAGGTACAGAATATGAAAAAGTTTAAAGTGACATTCAATTCACCTGTTACGTTGGGATTTATTTTTATCAGCCTTGCGGTACTGATAATCAATTATCTGTCCTTGGGATATTCGAATATGTTGCTGTTCATGACATACAGGTCATCCCTCATGTCGCCGCTGACTTATGTGAGATTCTTTACGCATGTGCTTGGCCATGCGGATTGGGGGCATTTTATCAGTAACGCCACTTACATACTTCTTCTGGGACCTATGCTGGAGGAAAAATACGGATCGAAGATGCTGATATGGGTGATTCTGATCACGTCCCTTGTGACAGGACTCGTGCATTTTGTTCTGTTCCCTGGCGCAGCACTCTGCGGTGCGAGCGGTGTGGTATTTGCGTTTATCCTCATGACATCTTTCACGGGATTCAAGGAGGGAGAGATACCGCTGACCTTCATACTGGTGGCTATAGTGTTTATAGGGCAGCAGGTTTATGACGGTATTTTTATTCAGGATGATATTTCGAACCTGACACATATTCTGGGCGGTATTGTGGGCTCAGTTATTGGATACAAATTGAATAAGAAGCAGGGATAATTTGTTAATGGGAGAAGACAGGAGGAAAAAGCGATGGCACAGAGTACTTTAAAATCTTTAAGAAACATGGTGATGTATCAGATTTTCGTAAGGAATTTTAGTGAAGCAGGAACATTCAAAGAAGTGATACCGCAGCTTGACAGGATAAAGGATCTGGGTGTTGATATCGTGTGGTTTGCCCCTATCCATCCCATTGGCAAAAAGGCCAGGAAGGGAGACCTTGGATCGCCTTATGCAATCAGCGATTACAGAGCCGTGAATCCTGAGTTTGGAACTATTGATGACTTTAAGGAACTGGTGGATGAGATACATGCACGCGGCATGAAGTGCATAATCGATGTGGTCTATAATCATACCTCCCCGGATTCCGTGCTTGTATCTGAGCATCCGGAGTGGTTCTATCACAAGGCTGATGGAAGCTTTGGCAACCACGTAGGTGATTGGTCCGACATAGTTGACCTGGATTATGACAACAAAGAACTGTGGGATTATCAGATTGAGACACTGAAGATGTGGGCAGATATAGTCGACGGCTTCAGATGTGATGTGGCACCGCTTATTCCGCTTGATTTTTGGACAAGAGCCAGGAAAGAAGTGGCTGAGGTGCGCTCCGATTGTCTGTGGCTCAGCGAATCCGTGGAACCTGAGTTTCTCATAGCCTTAAGAGAGATGGGACTTAATGCATTGTCTGATTCTGAGATATTCAGGGCTTTTGATATCAGTTATGAATACGACGTATATGGCAATCTTGTGGACTATGTGACAGGAAAAGGAAGCCTTAAGGATTATGCCGATGCGCTTAACAGGCAGGAATATATTTATCCTGATAATTATGTGAAACTGAGATTCCTTGAAAATCATGATCAGCCCAGGGCAGCATTTTTGTTCCCGGATGAGATGAGTCTGATCAATGCCACAGCGTTTCTCTTTTTCCAAAAGGGTATGACGCTTCTGTATGCTGGACAGGAGTGCGCGGTAAGGCATCTGCCGAGTCTATTCTATAAGGATACGGTAGAGTGGAATGATGAGTCTAATATAGATCTTACAGATCAGATGAAGGTCCTTGCGAAAATAAAGAGGACTGAGATATTTGCGGACAGTACATACAGGGTAAGTGCTGCCGCTGAAGATGTGATCGCTGCAAAGCATAGCAAAGGCGATAAGTGGGCACTTGGAATATTCTCACTTGCAGGAAGAGCAGCTACGGTGAGAGTGGATGTGCCTGATGGAGTATATGAGAACCTTATTGATGGCAGCAAGGCAGAAGTGCTTCATGGAATGATAGTGACAGATGGACTGCCTGTGATCATCAGTAACTGACCTTTTATATTTGACGGAGGTAAAGGGCCATGAAAATCTCGAAGCAGGTAAAAAACATCATCTACATTGGGATCATAGTGGTGGCTGTGATCGCGATGATTATTCTGGGCACTGATTATCTGAAGAACAGAAGTAATACAGAGGAGATCAATACTGAGGATCTGCAGGTGACGGCGGTAAAGCCCAAGAAGGACAGAGTCCTTGTGACAGTGAGCACGGAGACCCTTCAGGACGGACTTGCGAATATGGGAATACTGATAACTCAGGAGTACTATTTCAGTCAGGTGGAGAGGTATTCTAAACAGAAGGACATTATCACAGGCCTGATTACGGCTTCGTCAGAGTTTATGTACAGCTACGAAGGCTCTGTTATGGCCGGGATAGATTTTGAAAAGATTAAGATCAGTAAGGATGATGATACCAAGACCATCACAGTAGATCTGCCGGAGTCAGAGATTCAGACGGTATCGATAGATAAGGATACTTTCAAGAAATATTCTGAAAAGGAGTCTATCTGGAATCCGTTGAAGCTTGAGGACTATAATCTGTCTCTTGCTGAATTTGAAAATGCGGCAAAGCAGAAGGCACTGGACAGCGGTATTCTGGAGCGGTCTGATGAGCAGGCACAGAACCTTGTGATGAATTTCATCAGGAACTTCCCAAGTACTTCTAATTATAAGATTCAATTTGAGTAAAGGGGGACTGATATGAACTTAAAGAAAATTACTGCGGTGGTACTTCTGATGTTGATAGCAGTTGTATCTTTCACAAAAATTGCCCCCTGGGCATCCGATGCACAGAATCATACCCATTCAATAGAGCAGACGGAGAGTAAGATCTCTACAGTGATGACACTATCAGCGGGTGCTGCGGCGACATCTGCCACATTGTCACTTTTACCCGGGGATATGTGTACTCCGTTAGCGGAGCAGATGGCAGAGCTTGCAAAGTATTTTCTTCTGATACTGAGTGCTTTGTATCTGGAGAAATTCATGATAACTCTCTCCGGATTTATTGTTTTTTCTTTATTCATTCCGATAGCATGTCTGATATTGTGCGGCGCTGTCATATGGGAGAAAAAGAGCTGGGTTTCTTCAGCCGGTAAGATTGCATTTATCGGACTGGTTATCTTTATAATTGTGCCGGCCAGTGTGAGACTGTCGGACATGGTTTATCAGACTCAGGCTACGAAGGTAAATAATACGGTTGAGAATTACAACGAGCTGGATATAGAAGGCGACTCTGACGGAGGTTTCTTCAATGAACTGTCTACAATTACAAGCGATACAGTGGACAGGGTGACAGAGTTCCTGGGAGGTCTTCTGGAAACACTCGCTGTCATGATCGTGACATCATGTGTGATTCCGATACTTGTATTCGTTTTCCTGGTATGGCTGGTGAAGACAATATTTACTTCAAATACCCTGTCCATTGAACCGAGAGGACTTGAAACTTTAATGGGAAAAATAACGAATAAAGAATAATTATGAGGAGGATAAGGAATGAACATCAGGAATTTTGAGAACGAAGAGAGAAAGTTTGTCAGTAGCAAGGGTAATTTTCATGTGTTGGAATACATGAGGGATACCAGTGTATCACCTGCGAATGCTGCTACCGAGTATTTCATGAGCAAGATGGGAGTACACAGAAGACAGGTGGTCATTGAGCTCAAGGATGATGAGTCGGCAATTATTCAGGCGGGATCCATGCAGTGGATGGCAGGAAATGTTGAGGCTACCACCGGAATCAAGGGAGTGGGAGATCTCTTCGGTAAGATGGTAAAAGGTGCTGTCACCAAGGAATCTGCGGTAAAACCTGAATATGTAGGAAACGGTCTGCTGGTTCTCGAGCCCACCTATAAGTTCATTGTCCTTTTGGATGTAGGTGAGTGGGGAGCAGGAATTACCATTGAAGACGGTATGTTCCATGCCTGCTCGGGAACAGTGAAAAATACCGTTGTTTCACGTAAGAACCTGTCATCAGCGGCCCTTGGCGGCGAGGGATTTTTCAACTTAAGTCTGTCCGGAAACGGTGTGGCAGCTCTTGAGAGCAACGTACCTTATGATGAGCTGATTGAGGTGGAGCTGAACAATGATACACTGAAGATTGATGGTAATCTGGCAGTATGCTGGTCCTCAAATCTGGAGTTCACTGTTGAGAGATCTACAAAGACTTTGTTGGGATCTGCTGTCAGTGGAGAAGGTTTTGTAAATGTATACCGCGGTACCGGAAGAGTGCTGATGAGCCCTGTTGCTCCGACTTCATCACTGTATGCTGCTACCAACACAATGGCGGCAAAAGCAGCTGCTGTTACAAGTAACACCATGGGACATTGAGAATTGTAAGATTATGTAAATATTGAAGTTTGTGTTTATGCTTCGAAATACAAATGCCTGGCCGTTTTCCGGTCAGGCATTTTGAGCATAAAGCATTATATTTGGATTGGTAATATCAGTCGACTATCTGTCCAAAGACGAAATTTCCTTTCTTTAATCCTGATTTTTTAAGCTTCTTAACAAGCTTGTTGTAATTCTTTTTATTCTTGGAATAGACAATAACTTTAGCTTTTTTCTTGGTCTTGTTGAACGCTTTGGTTGCGACTGTCTTAAGCCTGTTTCCGTTGATCCTGATCTCTTTTAGTTTTGGCGTATTAGAGAAGGCTTCCTTATCAATGGTCTTGAGATTCCACATGGCTGACAGATCAAGGGTTTTTAGTGATTTTTGATTCTTGAAGGCTCCTTTTGCTATCTTTGTGATGTAGTATACTTTTCCGTTTCTTACGATGTAATTATAACCGGAATAGCTTTTGAGCTTTTTGGTGGTGCGGGCGATGGTAGCAGTGTTTTTCTCAAATCTGTATACGACGCCCTGATACTCCAATTCGTCGGAATCTGATCTGTCTGTCAGTGACGAACTACTGTCGCCGGACTGAGTGGGTTCATCGGAGCTGTCGTCATTGGTGAGATTTCTGTAGTAGTCGATGTTGCCATCGATGACGAAGATACTCCTTCTGCTTCCTGTGAAAATACCGATTCCGGTTACTGTCACCTTGCCAAAGCCGGGTTTGATATTATCTGTGTAGCTTACAGTGTAGTCAACATTTTCGGTGAGAGTCTTTTGATTATAGGTAACTGTGACAGGTGGCTTTATCTCGGATCCTGTGTAATCATACGTGTCATTTGCAAGTGTTATCTGGCAGTTTGAGATGTCCACCGGTTTTACGATAATAGGAAGAGATATGCGCCCGCCCAGGTAACTCGACACGGAAATGGAGGTCTGACCGACACCTTTAGCTACGATTTCTTTGTTCTCTATTGTAGCTATTGAAGGGTCAGCTATGACGAAATCCCCCTTGGTATAGTGTAAGGTAGAGTATAGGAGACCGGTTGTCAGTTGATGGATAGTTGTTTTGTCAAACATTTTCTCAGCGAGATTATCGGTATCAAAGGACTGGCCATATGTGATGGTAATAGGTGTGACATCATTATCCAAAACTGTACGGAGGTATTTGGAATCCATATCCTGGAGGTTTACAAGGGCAGATATAAGATTGCTGGTTAATACAGGAATATAGCTGTGATGTAAGCCGTCGCTTTCGGGATAAGACTGAAGAGGCTGATTCAGATAAGCAAAGCTCTGAACCCAGTAATCCTCACCGTCTCTTGTGAAATGAGCTATACCGATGCTGTTGAAAATCGGACTGAGCATGTTTCTTCTATGCCCCTGCCAGTCGTATGGCATATTCTCTTCAAGCCATCCGGTGTAAGCGTCCTGTGTTGTTATGGGACCGGAAGCGGCGTTTTCACCCCAATATCCAACAATTTCCGTGTAGGCTGTTTTGCACTCTGAGCCGTCAGGCCTTGAGTGATCGGCATGCATGGTGACGGATAATTCCATGGCTCTTTGCATGGCGATTCTTTCAAGATCGTAATCGTATCTGAGCGCCGGAAGGGCTCCCAGATTTTCGCGCTGCTCGTTTTCGTTAAGCTGCCATGCATTCCCGCTTGTTCGGTATTCATTGATCATATTCAGCATGGATCTTGCGGATTCATGATTGAAATAACCGCCCACTTCAAATGTTATGGTATCGGCTGCGTTTACATTTATTGCCGGTGCTACGAGAAATAAAAATAGAAATGATATAGAACAGATTAAAAGACCCAGATGATTTTTCCTTCTTGGCATATTTCCCTCCCTTATGAACTTTTCTCAGAACTATTCACGTCGATTATACTACTTCTTAATTAAATACAGTGAAGAAATTTTAAGAAAAAGAAGACAAACTAGCCATTTTAATATCGGAGTTTTTTATGATATCATAGAAGGATAATAATAGTGGTGATATGCGCTGCGAAATGGAGAGTCTTATGCCGAATAGCGGGTTAAAGTTGATAGGAGAATTAAAGACATTCCTCTATATTTTCATATATCTGGGAGTGCTGCGGGCGCTCGTGACA